>Ga0315278_10000065_pt1 | contig 85035 bp, 75 predicted proteins | sample YL17G06_0_MG_FD_203880 | JGI IMG/M metagenome (GOLD analysis project Ga0315278, IMG submission 203880) | Sediment microbial communities from Yellowstone Lake, YNP, Wyoming, USA - YL17G06_0 | ecosystem: Environmental > Aquatic > Freshwater > Lake > Sediment | place: USA: Wyoming | collected... | reverse complement strand
CCCTAGAAGAATGTTTTCAGCACCCTGGAAATTTCCTCAGCGATCTAGAATATTTCTACATAACTCCATGGGACCCCTGGGGTGTGGAATATTGATCGCTTACGATAAAAAACCCGATTACCGGGCCGCCCTGGCCGCTTACCTGGAAGCGGAGCGCCTGGAGCCCGGGAATGGGGATTATTTAAATATGGTAGGACTGACCTACAAAACATTGGGAGAATATGGCCGGGCAAAGGATTATTTTGAGAGAGCGTTGGCCATCTGGAAAAAGGTTTATGGAGAACACCATCCGGATGTGGCCATGTCTTTGAATAACCTGGGTTCGGCGTATAATGCCCTTGGCGATAATCGCAAGGCCATTTCTTATTATGTGCAGGCGCTGGCCATTGATGAGAAAGTGTATGGCAAAGAGCATCCCAACGTGGCCATTCGATTGAATAACCTGGGTTCCACCTACTATAAAATGGGCCAGAAGGACAAAGCCAGACCGTATTTCGAAAAAGCCTATGCCATATTTAAACAATTCTATGGAGATGATCATCCTGATACAAAAATGGCCAAAGAGTGGCTGGAAGGGTGCAGAAATTAAAGAATGATGAAAATGAATAGAACGATGAATGATGAATGATGAAGAAAAGATAGGTGAGTGGTGATTGTTGAGTGGTAGAGTGGTAAAAAAAAATCTGTGTTAATCAGTGTAATCTGTGGACACATCTTTATATAGAGTGATGAGTGATGAAGAAAAATATCCCATCGTGAGCCTGTATGAAATGTAAGGTCCCATAATCTCTGGAAATTTTTCTTTTTCCTGGAACAATGTTGACAAAATATACTTTTACCACTATATTGAATCCATGAAAATTTGGAAACCAGGACAAAAGGATAGACAATGAGAACGATCGAAGTCAAAGTAATGGACGATTTGGTCACCCTGTATGGCATTGAAGCAATTAAAAGAATGTTAGAAGAAGAGTTAGAATATCAGCGGTTCCGGTTGTTAGAGAACAGGGTTCAAAAAGCCCTATCCGATACCGATGTCGATTGGGAAAAAGAATTTGAGCAGAAACGAGAGGAAGCCTTTGCAGAATATAAGCACAGAAGAGCAGGTTGAGAACCATTTTGTCGTAGATGTAAATATTATTTTTAGCGGGGTGCTGAGCAGGAAGGGGATTTATAAGAAATTGTTTAAAGAGTATACACTGTATACCCCTGATTTTGCTTTGATCGAATTAAGCAAATACAGGGAAATAATATTAAAGAAAGCCAGGAAAATAAATAAGGATGACTTTCGGGATTTTACCCTATTTCTCTTTTCAAAGATAATCGTTGTCCCGGATTATATGATATCTGACGAATCGTATCACAGCGCCGAAATGTTATTAGCGTCCATCGATAAAAAAGATGTTGCCTATTTGGCCCTGGCAATGGAATTGGATTTGGTATTACTAACACGCGACAAACATCTATATGAAGGGTTAAGGTCAAAAGGCTATGAGAAAGTCCAACTTTTTGAAGATTTTGTAGAAGATTTATCCGATTAGCGACCCCGGCGGATTTTATTAAGGGAGATGAATATGGGACACCCAGAAAATTTCCCCTTTCCGTGTCCATCGCGACGCGCGTGTTCGTCCGTGGTCCTCTTTTTTTCGTGTGTTTCGCGTGTTTCGCGGGCCATCATTTCTTGACAATACATTTCTCCAATGGTATAAGGTTATCTTTAAAGACGTTTCCGCATGGAAATAGGAGGCATGAATGGCTGGAGAAACCCTTGAAGGTTTGTTGACCGAGTGCACGAAGGAGCAATTGTGCGGCCTGGCGCGGGAGTTTGGGCTGAAAGGCTATTCCCGGTTGGATAAAGGGGGCCTGGTTTCTTTCCTGCTGGAAAAGGCGGACCCCGACGCCCTCCGGGATCGCCTCCTGGCTTCGGAAAACCAATTGACCTTTGTTAAAGATGACGGCGATGCCCCTTTTTCCCCGAAGGTAAAAAAGATAAATAAAAAACGTTTATCTTCCCTGGCAATCTGGGCCAGCATCCTGGGATTTGTACTCGCGGTGATTGCCCTGGTGGTGACTCTTATATTAAGTTCTTCTTCGGATAAACAATTAAACGATGTGAAAACCAAACTGGACAGGTTCGATCCTATAACGCATGATAAAGTGATTAAAGAAAAGGATGAACTGTTGACAGAGAAGGAAAAGAAGATCAAGGAACTGGAAAAGGCCGTGGCGGAACTATGTGTCGGCGCTCCCCGGGAAAGGCAGGAGGCCCTGGAGGAAGTGAAAAAGGGCAATATGGAAAAAGCCAGGGCCTTATTACAAAAAGCTATCGATGCCCAGTGCGGGGTCCTGGCCGGGGATTATTACCAGGTGGGAAACGCCTATTTTGTGGATAAAAAACCCGATTACCGGGCCGCCCTGGCCGCTTTTCTTGAAGCGGAGCGCCTGGATCCCGGGAATGCGGATTATTTAAATATGGTAGGAGTGGCCTACAATGCATTGGGGGAATATGGCCGGGCAAAGGATTATTTTGAGAGAGCGTTGACCATCCGGAAAAAGGTCTCCGGCGAACAGCATCCGGATGTGGCCACATCTTTGAATAACCTGGGTTCGGCGTTTAAAGCCCTTGGCGATAATCGCAAGGCTATTTCTTATTATGAGCAGGCGCTGGCCATCGATGAGGCGGCACCTGGAAAAGAGCATCCGGATGTGGCCATTGATTTGAATAACCTGGGTTCGGCTTATAATAACCTGGGCGATAATCGCAAGGCCATTTCTTATTATGAGCAGGCGCTGGCCATCCGGAAAAAGGTTTATGGAGAACACCATCCGGCTGTGGCCACATCTTTGAATAACCTGGGAGAGGCATGGAGCGTACTTGGTGAACCAAATAAGGCTATTTCTTATTATGAGCAGGCGCTGGCCATTGATGAGGCGGTGTTTGGAAAAGAGCATCCGGATGTGGCCACTGACTTGAATAACCTGGGTTCGGCGTATTATGCCCTGGGCGATAATCGCAAGGCCATTTCTTATTATGAGCAGGCGCTGGATATCTGGAAAAAAGTATATGGAGAACAGCATCCGCAAGTAGCCACTGGATTGAATAACCTGGGAGAGGCATGGAGAGTACTTGGTGGACCAAAGAATGCCATTTCATATTATGAGCAGGCGCTGGCCATTGATGAGGCGGTGTTTGGAAAAGAGCATCCCAACGTGGCCAGGGACTTGAATAACCTGGGGGCCACCTACTTTCAAATGGGCCAAAAGGACAAAGCCAGACCGTATGCTGAAAAAGCCTATGCCATATTTAAACAATTCTATGGAGATGATCATCCCCAAACCAAAAATGCCAAAAGGTGGCTGGAAAAGTGCCGAAACTAAAAAATGATGAATGATGAATGATGAATGATGAAGAAAAATATCCCATCGTGAGCTTGTCTGAAATGAAAGGGATATCCTATAAAAAAAATCCAAAGAATCGAGTATTGACAAAAAGCTGTTTAAATACTATTATTTAACATGTTCAAATATGATAGAAACGTAATGGAGGTAATGAAATGGCGAAAACCGCGGCCCTTAGAATTCAGTTGGAAACACATCTTAAAAGTGAGGTGGAAGATATCTTTAGAAAATTGGGGATTTCAGCATCAGAAGCGGTTACGCTGTTTTATCGCAGTGTAATGAAAAAGAAAAATCTCCCGTTTGAAATAGAAGATATACCCAATGCAGAAACTCTCAAGGTGATGAGAGATACTGATGAAGGCAAAAACCTGGTGGAGTGTAACGACTTTGACGATTTTGTTAAAAAGTTGGAAATTTAATGGCGCTAAAACCTTATTTTTCTAAAAAATTCAAAAAGGATTTCCACAAAAAAATCAGGGCGGGGAAAGACAAAGATGAACTCTTAAACATCGCCCAAAAACTTATAAACCGGGAACCCCTGGAAAACAAACATAAGAATCATAAGTTAAAAGGCAATTATGAAGGGCATTGGGAGTGCCACATTGAACCGGATTGGCTTCTAATTTACAAAATTGAAGGCGAAAAAATCTTATTTGAAAGGACCGGGAGTCACAGCGAATTGTTTTAAGAGAGTGCACCCCATCATGGGGAAATAAAAATTTGCTTGTCCCAAAAAATCTGGATGTCTTGATATTAAAATTGTAGATCGTCGCGAACTGGCATTGCCTGTTCCCAAATTGGCATCGAAGGAACAGGCGATGCCAGTTCCCTACCAAATTGCGCCCTGCGTAATACATTTTGGATAACCTCTGCCGTGAAAATAGCCACCAAGAAAAAAACCCTGGTGGCCTAATCATAAAATTTCCCCCCCTTGAATTTACAAAAGCGGCAAATTGAAGTATAATTGCCGTGGTAAAAAAAAACATAAGTAACAAAGGAAGACGTAAGACCGTTCTTAAACTTCCATGAAGATTAGCCATATAAATAGAAGAAGGAGCGTGCAATGACAACCACGGAAATCAAACAGTCCGATTTCGCCCAAAAGGAGTTCAAAGACTTTAAACGAGATTTGATCCACAAACGCAAGCAGCATGGCTCGTTAATCCCGCTGCTCCAATCCGCGCAGGACTCCTACGGGTATATCCCCGAAAAAGTAATCCACTACATCAGCGAACTGGTGGAAATCCCCGCGGCCGATATCTACGGCGTTATTACCTTTTACGCCCAATTCCGCCTGAAACCCTTAGGCAAAAATGTGATCCGCATTTGCGAAGGAACCGCCTGCCATGTCAACGGCGCCAAAAGCATCCTCAGGACCCTCCAGGATGACCTCGGCGTCGCCGTCGGCGAAACCACCGATGACGGCGTCTTTACCCTCCTGTCCGTGGCATGCCTCGGCTGCTGTTCACTCTCTCCCGTTATCATGATCAACAGCGATACCCACGGCAACCTCACCCCGGATAAAACCAGGAAAATCATCAAAAAATACAAACAAGAAACCGCAAAGGAGGTTCAGCATGAAGGAAATTAAAATCGGGTTGGCTACCTGCGGCATCGCCGCCGGCGGCCAGGCCGTCCATGAAGCATTCAAAAAAGAACTGAAAGAAAACCTTCTGGATATCCCGGTAAAAGAAACCGGCTGCATGGGAACATGCTATGCGGAAGTCCTGGTGGAACTGGTTGACGACTCCGAATCCCACCTCTACTCAAAAGTGACCCCGGATAAAGTGAAACGAATTGTCGCTGAACATATAATGGGCCGTAAACCCGTCGAAGAATGGATTATTAAAAATAAAAATATCGATAAAGAAGCCGCCTTTTTCAAAAAACAAAAACAGATCGTTTTAAGAAACTGCGGCGTCATCGATCCCGGTTCCATCGATGATTACATCGCCCACGGCGGCTATCAAGCCATCCGCAAATGCTTGAAAGAATATACCCCGGAACAGGTGATCGAAATCATTACCAAATCCGGGTTACGGGGTAGGGGCGGCGGCGGTTTTCCCACCGGTTTGAAATGGAAACTGGCCCGCCAGGCCCAGGGCGATAAAAAATACGTTATCTGCAACGCCGACGAAGGCGACCCGGGCGCGTTTATGGACCGCAGCACCCTGGAAGGCGACCCCCACTCCGTATTGGAAGGCATGATGATCGCCGCCTACGCCATCGGCTCCGATGAAGCCTATGTCTATGCACGGGCCGAATACCCCCTGGCCGTGGAACGCCTGGTGAATTCCATCCAACAACTGGAACAAAAAGGGTTCCTGGGCCATAACATTTTCGACTCCGCCATGGATTTTAAAATCAAAATCAAAGAGGGCGCCGGGGCCTTTGTCTGCGGAGAAGAAACCGCACTGATGGCCTCTATCGAAGGTAAACGGGGCCTGCCCCGCGTCCGGCCCCCATTCCCGGCCCAAAAAGGCCTCTGGGAAAAACCCACCAATATCAATAACGTCGAAACCTACGCCAATGTCCCCTGGATCATCTTGAACGGCGCCGAAGCCTTTGCCGCCATGGGCACTGAAAAAAGCAAAGGCACCAAAGTCTTTGCCCTGGCCGGTAAAATCGCTAAAAGCGGCCTCGTCGAAGTCCCCATGGGCATTACCATTAATGAAATCGTTTACGAAATCGGCGGCGGCATCGCCGGCGGTAAAAAATTTAAAGCCGTGCAAATGGGCGGACCCTCCGGCGGAACCATCCCCGCCACCCAGGGCGATCTGAAAATCGATTACGACGAAATCACCCGCACCGGCGCCATCATGGGCTCCGGCGGCCTCATCGTCCTGGATGAAACCACCTGCATGGTGGACCTGGCCCGGTTTTTCCTCAATTTCACCCAGAACGAATCCTGCGGCAAATGCACCTTCTGCCGCATCGGCGCCAAACGCATGCTGGAAATCCTGGACCGCATTACCCTGGGCGAAGGAAAAGAAGACGATATTCAACTGTTGGAAGACCTCGCCTATAAAATCAAAAGCGGCAGCCTCTGCGGCCTGGGTCAGACCGCCCCCAACCCCGTGCTGACCACCATCAAGTATTTCCGGGAAGAGTACGAAACCCATATTCGCCAAAAAAAGTGCCCGGCCCACTCCTGCTCCGCCCTCCTGACCTATACCATTACCGCCGATAACTGCACCGGCTGTACCCTGTGCGCCAGGAAATGCCCGGTTCACGCCATCAGCGGCGAAGTGAAAAAAGTACATACCCTGGACCAGGCCCTCTGTATCAAATGCGGACTCTGCTTCGATGCATGTAAATTCGAAGCCGTCCTGAAAAATTAAACCCCTGGAGGAACTCAGCAATGGCTCAAGAACAAATAAAAGTTACCATAAACGGCAAAGAAATCGTTACCCATGCCGGGAAAACCATTCTTCAAGTGGTTCATGAAAACAAAATCGATAAAATACCTACCCTCTGTCACGATGAACGCATCGAACCTTACGGTTCCTGTTTCCTTTGCGTCGTGGCAATCGAAGGCATGAATAAACTGGTGGCTTCCTGCTGCACACCCATAGCCAACGGCATGAAAATCCACACCGACAGCGAGCAGGTGCGCAGTTCCAGGAAAACCGCCCTGGAATTACTCCTCTCCAACCACTACGCCGATTGCATCGGCCCCTGTATTAACAACTGCCCCGCCAACGTCGACGCCCAGGGTTATATCGCCCTCATTTCCATGGGCAAGGTCCGGGAAGCCCTGGCGCTCATTAAGCAGCAAAACCCCTTACCCCTTTCCATCGGCCGGGTGTGCGTGCGCGACTGCGAGACCGCCTGCCGCCGGCAGATCATCGATGAAGCCCTGGGCATCAATTACCTCAAACGCTACGCCGCGGACCTGGACGCCCCCCACAAATGGCGGCCCGAAGTCAAACCCGCCAACGGCAAAAAAATCGCCGTCGTGGGCGGCGGCCCCTCCGGCCTGACCTGCGCCTATTACCTCACCCTGGAAGGCTACAAAGTGACCATATTCGAAAAACTCTCCCGCCTGGGCGGCATGCTGATGTGGGGTATCCCCGAATACCGTCTGCCCAAGAAAACCCTGCAGGACGAAATCGATTGGATCACCGGCGTGGGAGGCGGCGTCGAAGTTAAAACCAACGTCGCCATGGGCAAAGATTTCACCGTCGCATCCCTGTTAAAAGACGGGTTCGCTTCCGTATACCTGGCCGTCGGCGCCCATAAAGCCAGCATCATGCAGTTAGAGCATGAACATGAAACCGAAGGCGTGATGGGTGGAATCGATTTTCTCCGCCAACTACCCGACGGCGTACCTACGTTGAAAGGAACGGTGGTGGTGGTGGGCGGCGGCAATACCGCCATCGACGCCGCCAGGACCTCGTTACGCTGCGGCGCCGATAAAGTCAAAATCGTCTACCGCCGCAGTATTAAAGAAATGCCGGCCCACCCCGAAGAAATCCACGCCGCACAGGCCGAAGGCGTCGAAATCAATATCCTCACCCTCCCCAAAGCCATCATCCGCGATAAGAATAATAAATTAAAAGGCATCGTGTGCCTCAAAATGAAACTGGAAGAAGCCAAACCCGGCGAACGACCCCGCCCCGTACCCATCGAAGGCTCGGATTTCGAAATCCCCTGCGATTACCTTATCGGCGCCATCGGTCAGCAGGTGGATACCGCGTTCGCCGCCCCGGAAAAAGAACTGAAACTGGAACGCTGGGGGACCATCATTGCCGGCGAAGGTACACTGGAAACTTCCATTAAAGGCGTCTTTGCCGGGGGCGACGCCGTGCTGGGTCCCTTGACCGCCATCGCCGCCATCGCCCAGGGAAAAATCGCCGCCCGGTCCATCGATGAATATATACGCACCGGGAAAGTAGAAAAACGGCCCAAACCATTCTTAAGTTTTAAACACAAATTCGGCGAAGTCTCCGAGCATGAATTGTCCCACTTCCCCAAAGCACCCCGCGGTAAAATGCCGGAACTGCCCGTGAACGAACGGATCCATAACCTTGCCGAAGTGGACCTGGGGCTTACCCCCCAACAGGCCGTATGCGAACCCAAACGCTGCATCGAGTGCGGGTGTTCCGAATATTACGATTGTCAACTCAGGCTGCGGGCCGATGATTTCAACGTCGATATCGCCCCCTACCTGGGCGAAGTCCGCAAATACAAAGTCGATACCCGTCACCCCTTTATCGTCATGGACCCCAATAAGTGCATCAACTGCGGACGATGTGTCCGGACCTGCGCGGAAATATTGAAAGTATCCGCCCTGGGATTTGTCAACCGCGGCTTCCGCTCCGTGGTGAAACCCGCCATGGAAAAACCCCTGCTGGAAACCAACTGCGTCGCCTGCGGCAATTGCGTCGATACCTGTCCCACCGGGGCATTGACGGAAAATTTCCCCTTCAAAGTCCTGGGCCCCCTGCCCAAAGAAAATCACGAAGCCGTGTGCCATTTCTGTGCCATCGGCTGCAAAGTCAATTTCAAAGTTATCGATAATCAAGTTTACTTTGTCGCCAACAGCGAAGAGGCCGGCGTGTATGGCAGTCACAACAAAGGTTACCTCTGCACCAAGGGCCGGTTCGGTCACCGTTACCTCATGGAAAAGAACCGCCTGCAAAAACCCCTTCTTAGAGAAAAAGATACATTTAACGAAGTCTCCTGGGATAAAGCCCTGGATTACACCGCCCAAAAAATCAAGGAGATCATCGCAAAATACGGCCCCGAAGCCGTGGCCCTGTTCGGCTCGCCCAAAATGTCCAACCAGGAACTCTACCTGCTGCAGAAATTCGCCCGTGCCGTTTTGGAAACAAATAATATCGACAGTTTCTCCAACCTATTTTACGGGGTGGACCTGGACAGCCTCGACGAAACCCTGGGTTATACCGATTCCACCGTTGCCATGGATGATATCCGGGACGCCGATGTGGTTATCGTGATTAACGGCAACCTTTCGCAAGAGAACTTAATCATGGAATTAAAAATAAAAGAGGCCCAGAAAAAGCACGGCGCAAAAATGGTGCTAATCGATTCCGCACAGTCCAGGGCCACCCGGTTCGCCGACCTCTGGATCGATTCCAGGAAAGGTTCCAACACCATTTTGGTGAACGGCCTCATGAGGGAAGCCATCGAAAAAGGAATCGTCGCTAAATCCGGTCTGGAAATCGAAGGTTTCGACGCCCTCAAGAAAATGGTGCGGCCTTATACCACGGAAAAAGTAGTGGAGGACGCGGATATCGCCGAGGAAAAGTACCGCCGATTGCTCCAGTGGATAGAGAAACCCGATCAGAAGATTGTTTTTATTTACAACATCGACGCCCCGCGGGATAAGTCCAAAAACGATTTGAAAGCCATCGGCAATTACCTTTTGCTGACCGGTCGCGTCCGGACCGGCAGCGTGCAACCGCAAGGCGGCGGTTTAATCGTCATGCGCGAATACGCCAATTCCGCCGGTCTCATGAATATGGGCGTCAATCCCAACTACTTACCCGGCTGGGTCAAACCCTTTGAAAGCGCCGAGATCAAACGCATCGAAAAGCAGTGGGACGCCCGGTTGGAGAAAGTATTTCAACCCGTGAACCTCAAAGAAAAACTCTTGAAAGGCGAGATCAAGGCCCTGTTGGTTTTCGGCGAGGACCCCCTGGTTGTCGGCGATAACAGCAAGTACTTTAAGGCCGTCGAGTTCCTGGCCGTGCAGGAAATGTTTCATACCGATACCACGGCCGATGCGGATGTAGTGTTTCCCGCCGCTTCATATATCGAACAGGACGGTTCTTATACTTCCTGTGACCGAAGAGTACAGGAGGTCCACCGGATCATCGAACCCGCGGCGGGTATGGAAAACTGGAAAGTGATTGAAACACTGGCCGGGAAATTCGAAAAAACATTCGCTTACGATTCCGTTGCCGCGATAACCGCTGAAATCGAAACCGTTAACCGTTTCTCCGCTGGAAATACCGGCGAGTATTACAATGAAAAAGGGAAGCCCGTGTATGCACTTTACGATATCGATACTGCCGCACACCACCCGGGATTGCCCACGCTTCTTTTTTCAGAGTATTATTACAGGACCCGGATAAAGAGCAGGTTGACAAAATAATAAAATGGGCAGGGGGCTCTTTTGAAAAACCGCCCCCTTGACCCCCGTAAAACTTTTGCTAGGTAAAAGCTTTGGGAGGTTCAGGAACCTGGCCATCCGTGATGGTTCTCGAAAGGGTTCCTGGTCGTCGAAGACAACATAATGAGCAATACCATTATCGAAGACAACATAAAAACAATTGCGGAAGGCTTTAATGATATCTTCCCCATCTTTAACAAAATCACTGCCGAATTGGCCATCGTTGCCATGAAGTTAGGCCGTCCGGATTACATGGTGAAACCCATCGCCCAACAGGACACATCGGAACAGGTTTCGAAAGATAACGAACCTATTGCTGAAAATCAGCAGCCGCTGGAACCCCTTTCCACTGAGCACTTAAAATACCCGGAAGTTTTCAAAGAAATCATCACCCGGGATGAAAAGATGATGAGAATTTTTTATTTCGTAGAGAAGTTTGCCGCTGCCGGCAACAGTGTGTTGATCTGGGGCGAGAGCGGGGTCGGCAAAGAGTTGATCGCCAGGGCCATCCATGAAATCAGTCCCAGGAAAGATAAACCCTTTGTGGCCGTCAATGCCGGCGTTTTTGCCAATGAGCTCTTTGCTTCCGAGTTTTTCGGGCATGCCAGGGGGGCTTTTACCGGCGCCTCAGCCGATAAAAAAGGCTTTATCGAAGAGGCCCAGGGCGGTACGCTTTTCCTGGATGAAATAGGGGAGTTGGGGTTGCCCATCCAGGTTAAATTATTAAGAGTATTGCAGGAAGAAGAATTTTATCGTCTCGGTTCCACCAGGAATATTAAAGCCGATGTCCGTATTATTGCCGCCACCAATAAGAACCTTTTCGATGAGATCAAGCGGGGCAATTTCAGGAAGGACCTTTTTTTCCGGTTGAACATCAATTCCATCAATTTACCGCCGCTGCGGGAGCGGCAGGGGGATATCCCGCTGTTGGCGAACCATTTTTTAAGCAAATACAGCGCCGGGTATGATAAGAAGATCGAGAAAATCTCCGCGTCCGTGATGAATTTATTAAAAGGGTATGGTTTCCCCGGCAATGTACGGGAGTTGATGAATATTATCAACAGCGCCGTTATTGTCGAGTCGGGAAGCGAGTTGCAGAAAAAATCATTGCCCAGTTATTTCCTGGAGAAGGCCCGTTTGCAGGTGGATACTCAAAGTACCGGGCCGTTGCCGTCGCTGTTGGAATTGGAAAAGGAACATATTAAAAAAGTCCTGGAGTATACAAAGAATAATAAGACCCAGGCCGCTAGAATCCTGGGTATCTCCCGCGTCAACCTGATTGCCAAGATAAAGAAATATGATTTGAAATAATCAAAAGTTTTAGGAAGTGAAAAGTTTTTGGGGGTGTCGGGACCTTTTCTCAAAAAGGTCCTGACCCGCCGGAGGCAAATTGATAACTATCAATTGTCAATTGTTAATTGTCAATTGTTAACGAGAAGGGCCCCTCAGGAGCCGTGCGGGGAGGGTGATGATGGCTTTAAGAAGGTCGAAGACGGCGCTGACGGTGATGCCCACCATGCGAAAAGGAAGGGAGAGAAGCCAGAGGAGGGGGTAAAGAATGAGGCCCAGCAGCGCCAGCGGCCAGCACAGGAAAAAAAGGATAAGCCATAAAAGAAATTTTGCCATTTGCGTCTTTTAAATGAAAACGCGCCTGGCAGGAGTTGAACCTGCGACTCCAGGATTAGGAATCCTGTGCTCTATCCTCTGAGCTACAGGCGCATTTAAGATATAAAAATATCACTTTTTCCAGTATATGTCAATCTCTATCGAAATTTTTATGGAAAAACCTTTTAAAATATATTATTATATTACCTGTTTTCTTCGTTTCCCGGTTTTAAAAAAATATCAGGAGGCAAAGTGAGAAAAATATTATTATACTTATTATACATAATACTGGTGGGTCTGGTATCGGGCATGGCCCACCCGGCTGCGCCGGCCCAGGAAAAACAAGAATCCCCCGAAGCCCGGGAATCCACCAAAACAACAGACGACGCCTTGAGTTACCGGGTAGACGTGAACGTTAAACTACTCCCGGTTTTTGCCCTGGACGCCGCCGGAAGCCCTGTCTTTGACCTGGAACAGGAGGATATGGAACTCTATGTTAATGGCGAGCCCCGGGGAATCGTTTATTTTAAGCGTTACGATTTTGAGACCAGTACCGTTGAAAAGCGGAAGATGGTCCCGGAAGAAAAAGAACGGGTAATATTTATTATATTGGACACCATGTTTATCAGCACCACCGGTTTTAAACGATCCAAAGAGATTGCCGGCGACATCGTGAAACAGGGGAAACCGGGCGATCGATTCGTGGTATTTGAGAATAGTATCTTTGGCGGCATAAGGTATATTGCCGGGCCCACCGACAGCCGGGAGAAATTATTGGAGAAAATCGCAAAGCTTAAGCGACCCATTGAGAAATGGGCCACCCATTTATTCAACAGCCGGGACCTTCTCAATAATATCGATTTTTCAATCGAAACAGAAGAACGTATGGAATCCGAAAACTGGAGACCCCTCAGGGAGTTTTACCTCGATGCGGAAGGTATGCGCTACAGGCACCAGGTAGAACATTTCTGCCGGGTACTTTCGCAATTTAAATATATCCTCAAAACCATCAGTAAACCCAAGCTGGTTTTCCTGTTATCCGAAGGTATGGCGGACGGCGCTTTTAAAATGAACTTGCGGGGGGTTGACATGCCCGTGGAAGAGGTACATCCGGAATCCGATGCTGAACTTCGCAGAAGGAAGTTTGTCACCATCCTGGTCAAACCTGAAAAGGATGTTTTACATGAGCAACAGGTCTATTCCACTGCTCTATTTAAATACCTCAATGAAATCGTAAAATCCATCAATTACGGCGGCAGCGTGATCCATACCATCAATCCCGGGCGGCCCAACGATACCAATGACGCCGGGGTTTCGGGCGAAAAGAGTTTGAGGTACCTGGCCGGCGAAAGCGGTGGAAGTTATTTTACCGGCTCCGATCCCCAGGAGATCGCCAAACGTATCGTAACGTCGACTTCCGCTTATTATGAAATGGTTTTTTACATCGATCCCGAATTGGGTGATAATCTCCAGGTGGAACTTAAATGTAAACGTAATGGGGTGCGGGTGTATACCACCGGTCATGCCGAAGGCGGCCGCTTTTATCGCGATATGGACCCGGTGCAGAAAAAAATGTTTGCCCTTAATGTGGTCAACGGCGGTTCCTGGAGCCGCAATTTAGGTAAAGTGATGCTTATACCTTACCGGAAACTGGCGGTTGGCAAAAACGACAACGAGGACTTCGATACCCTTGATGTGCCCCTCCCCAGTCAAATGAAAAATAAAAAACTGGATATATTTTTGATTAAAAAGGACCCGGAAACCAACCGCGTGGATATGAGCCTTGTCAATAAAGATGCTAAAAATTGGGTCAAAATTAAGATCAAAAGCCGGGGCAGTGAAAACCTGGAAAAATTTTTCGTGATCATCGAACCCCTGGATACCTATTGTATTTATAATAAGACTTAAATGATGAATGATGAATGATGAAATATAAAACATCGATATTGCTATTAAGTTTCTTATTTATTTTTGCGGCGGTTGAAGCGGTGGGGCCAGTTGAAAAAGGAAAGGTAGAAAAGGAAGAAGAGATATGGGCCGGGGCGGGGTTTGTTAAGCCGAAGGTGGAATTGATCGATGTGGCCAGGTTTTATAAAAAGACTCGGCAGGAATTTACGCATTCGTTTGATTTGACGCTGGTGATATTCCGGGGAACGGGGTGGAGTAAGAAGGTGATTTTGCAGCGGTTAAAAAAGGTGGCCGCTATTTATGCGCAGTGTGGGGTGAGGTTGGGGCAGGTGAAGTTCGTAGAAGCCGGGGCGCCGGGTGGGATAATCGATTTCGCCGGCCCCGGGGGTGGGGACCGGGAAATCGCTCAAAAGACGCCGGCCACGTTCAGGCCGGTTCTTTTTTATTTCCGGTCGATCCCGAAGTTTAATGCCTATGCCTGGCCCGAAAGCAGTGAGGATGAGGATGTGTCGGATGCCCTCAAGAATACCGCCTGGTTTTCGTTGAGCGTCACCATGAAACTTAATATCAAAATCCGTCATCCCAAATACGTTTCCGAAGCGCATGAACTGGGGCATATTTTATTGGATTCGTTGGAGCATGTCGGGGTAGGGGTAGAGAATTTGATGGCAGAGAGTTATGAGTATGAAAATGACCTCCTGACGGCCGACCAGTGTCGGAGGATTAAAGAGCATCGCCTGGTTATACCTATTACTAATGAATAATTTTGGCGTCCTGGTGGCATTAGAATTGCTGCTCAATGAACCGCACTCTTGATCCGAAAGATTTTATTTTGTATAATGGAATCGCTTTAAAAAAACACGTTGTGGAATGAAGATAAAAAAGAAAAAAAGGATGATAATGTGAAAACAAAGTACAGGAGAGTACCGGATTGGAAAATTCTTCAAGATGACGGAAAAGATTGGTATCTTGAAAATCGAGGTCAACGTAAAAGCAGGATAATCATCGATTCGGCGATAAAAACACTCATCGAATCCATCGATTCCAGTTCAACCGCTGAGATTTATCAAAATAATACCGGGCTTATCGATGAAGCGCTGCAGCAGGAAAACAACCCCGTTAAACCCGATCCCGTTGGTATCTGTTGTGATTGTTACCTGTAACGGCATTGAACATCTACCCGGGTTGCTGAATTCATTAAAAGAACAAGATTATCCCAACCTGGAAATCATTATTATCGACAACCATTCCGATGACAACTCTTTTGCTTTTATTAAGGAGAATTTCCCCGGCATAGAGGTTTTTAGAAACCCCAAAAACCTGGGGCAATTCGATCAGTTTAGCGAATCTTTTTCAGCATGCTTTGCCGCAGTACTGTTAAATAGGGAAACAATAGATAAAATAGGCGCACTTGATGAATTTTATAAGGTCTACATGTCTTAATTACCTTGCCCGTTAACCGTTAAAAGTGTTGGGAACCTGGAAAGGAAAGGAATAATCAAATTCTTAACACTTGCCAAACAAAAAAAAACGCCGGGGAAAAATCCCAAAGCCGGGAAAACGAATTAAGGTGAGGCTTTAAAAAAAATACCGGGGGGCGGACTGCCAACATAATTAAGGGTTTTCATTGCCTGCTATTTATGTTAATTAATTGAGAGGTATAATATGAAATCAAATAGCGGCAGCCCGGCAAAAATGTCTTACGGCGTGGTCGAATTTATTTTGACCCGCGATATTACTGAGTTTGAATTTCTGAATGTCAATTCCATTGCCCAGGAATTCAAAGTAAACCGCTCCTACCTCTCACAGCGCTTCAAACTGGATATAAAATACTCCCTCCATGAATACATCCTCATGATCAAAATCCTTCGCTCCCTGGCAATACTGGAAATGAGAGAAAATCGCATCAGCATCGATGACCTATCCAAAAAAATGGGATTTTCCAGCTCCGACTATTTCCGGCGCGTTTTCAAACAAAAAATGGGCATTACCCCCGGTAAGTATAAAAATCTATTTAAAAGCGGATAACCCCCCCCTGGATTAACCGCAAATAAAAAAAAAATTTTTTTCCTTCCACATATTGACAATCATTTTTCGGTATGTTAGATTGACGCCGTTATTCTTATCCAGTGACAACAAGGAAGGAAAAGCAGTGGATGAAATAATTGTTCTTGAGGGTGCGACAGTTGTTAAGATGGGTAGGATTCCTTTCAATTTATTCGTTAATGATTGGGATTATAAAATATACTGTTGGTGAAAACCCGTATTTAATAAGGTTTTCACCCGGTGAAGGAAAACAAAAATATCTCTAAGGGCGGAAGCCTGTCTGAAAATGAACAAGGGGATTTATAACAACGGTGGGGAGCACCTGGAGGATGAATTGATCAAACTCGATATCCGCCTTCATCTCCAGGTCCTGGCGCTGCGGGAAGCCGCCGGCGCCGGCGGGCGCGGCGCGGAACCGCAGGATAGCCCAGGGACACACCTGTTCCGGGGCCTCTATATCAGCGAGGAAGACATCGACAGGGTCACGGCCCGGGTATCACCCTCAACCTCCCTGGAAAAAAATTCCCTGCCGGATCAATTAAAAAAACACGACGAAACTGTCTCTTTGAAAATAGAGAATAGTCTAAACGCCGGTATCCACCTCCCCCTCTTTCACCTGGCCTCTATTTTTCACCTGAACTCGATTGAACGGGAAATCCTGATCATTTGCCTGGCGCCGGAACTGGACTTGAAATATGAAAAGCTTTACGCCTATTTGCAGGATGATGTGACGCTGAAACAACCTTCGGTGAACCTGGCGCTGGAACTACTGTGCGGCGGTAGTGATAACCCGGCGGAAGAAAAAAACCGGGCCCGCGTTTGCTTTTTTGAGCGCGCCCCCCTCTTTAAATACCGGCTGCTGAAATTTACCGGCGGCGACGGCGTTGGCGGCGACGAACAATCCCCACCGGGAACGCTGCTGTCCCGGCGACTGAAAATAGATGACCGCATCGCGAATTTCTTATTGGGTTTCAATGCGATGGACTCCAGTCTCTCTGCCTTTACGAAATTGCTGGAATCCACGAGAGAATGGACGTCGCTGGTGCTGGAAGACGACCTGAAAGAACGATTGACCCGCTTAGCCGCGGAATATTTCGATACCGATTTCCAGCGCGGCGACAAGAAGCGGCTTGTTTTTTATTTGCAGGGACCCTATGGGGCGGGTAAAAAATCCATGGCCGAGGCCCTGTGCCGGCAACTGCATCTACCGCTGATGGTGGTGGATACAAACGATTTTTTCCAATTAAACAATGACCGGAACCCCGCGGAGGCCATTACCCGGCTGTTCCGTGAGACCCTCTTGCAGCCGGCGGCCATTTATTTCGAAGCCTTCGACCGGCTGTCGGCGCCGGCGCCGGTGCAGGATGAGGGCGGGAAAGCGGCGCTTTTCCGGAAAATGATTATCGGGGCCGTGGAAGAGTTCTCTTTTCTTACTTTCCTGGCCGGGGAGAAAGAGTGGCAGCCCCAGGGAAGCTTTCACACGCTGGCCTTTGTAAAAATCCGCTTCCCGGTCCCCTCCTACCCCTTACGAAAACGTTTGTGGGAACAGCTTGCGCCGGGGATTAACAGCGACGGTATGGCCGCTAAATTCAATTTTACCGGCGGCCAGGTGCGGGATGCGGCCGCGGAAGCAACCAACCTGGCCATGATGCACGGCGGCCAGGGCGTCTTAACGGAGGACCTGTTCCGGGCCTGCCGGGCGCAATCCAACCGCAAACTTTCGGAAATGGCCCAAAAAATAGAACCCCTTTATACCTGGCCCGATATCGTCCTGCCCACCGATACCATGGACCAATTAAAAGAAATCCGCAACTGCCTCAAATACCGCCACCTGGTTTACGGCGATTGGGGCTTTGCCGGGAAAATTTCCCTGGGCAAAGGACTGAATGCCCTTTTTTCCGGGCCCTCGGGTACGGGCAAAACCATGGCGGCGGAAGTCATTGCCGGCGAAGTGGGCCTGGAACTTTATAAAATCGACCTCTCCTGCGTGGTAAGTAAATATATCGGCGAAACGGAAAAAAACCTGGCCGGTATTTTCAAAGAAGCGGAAACCGCCAACGCCATACTTTTTTTCGATGAAGCGGACGCCTTATTCGGGAAACGTTCCGAGGTCAAGGACTCCCATGACCGCTACGCCAATATCGAAATCGGCTACCTATTGCAGCGCATGGAAGAATACGAAGGCGTCACCATCCTGGCCACCAACATGAAAAACAATATGGATGAAGCCTTTGTCCGGCGCATGCATTTTGCCGTGGATTTTCCTTTCCCGGATGAGGATTCCCGTTTACGCATCTGGAAGAATATTTTCCCGGCCCAGACGCCGGTGGATAAGGGCATCGACTTTGATTTTTTTAGTAAGAATTTCAATATTCCAGGCGGCAACATAAAAAACATTGCCCTGGCGGCCGCTTTTTATGCGGCGGATGACGGGTTGTCGGTGAAGACCGAACACCTTATTCTGGCCTGTAAACGCGAATTCCAGAAAATGGGAAAATTATGCCTGAAATCCGATTTCGGGGACTATTATCATTTGATTCAAGGCCAGGATTCATTGTAAACCCGGAGGAAAGAGATAAGAGATAAGAGAGAAGAGGGAAGAAGGGATAAATCATGATCAGACACCTCGATTTAACATTGAAAAATATGCTGACCGGCGAAGCAGACCCCGGCAGCGAGTTGAAAAAGGCCAATATCAGTTTCTCCATACCGGACGAGAAGTGGCAAAAAACAGGCAATACCCTGGAACTGGATGTGTATCTTTACGATATCCGCGAGAACCAGGAACTCCGCGTCAATGAACCGGATATCGAGCGCAGCCCGGACGGGAAAATAACCCAGAAAATGCACCCCCGCCGCATCGATTGCTCCTATTTTATCACCGCCTGGAATAAAGCCCCGGTGTCCGGCGGAGAGGATAAAGAATTCCAGGAGCACCGGCTGTTAACCCAGGCGCTGTATGTGCTTTTGCGCAATCCTTTTATCCCGGCCGTGCACTTGAAAGGGACTTTGAAAGGCCAGGAAGATGGGATTCCCGTAGTGGCCGCCCAGAAAAGCCATTTAAACGATCCCATGGATTTCTGGAATACCCTGGGAACGCCGGTCAAGCCGGGCATCGATTGCATCGTTACCATCCCGCTGGATTTGAAGAAATCCGTCGCCGGCGCCATGGTGATTTCCAAAGTGACGGAGTACCGGCAGGAGAAAGACGAAGGCCCGGAAACCCCGATGAAAGTGATACAGATCGGCGGCCGTATCATGGATAACGCCGACCCGACGAAAGGCATTGCCGGGGTTGTCGTGGCGTTGGAAGAAATCAACATGACCGACGTGACCGATTCCGGCGGGTATTACACTTTCGACAATCTCTCCGCCGGGAAATATACATTTAAGGTGATCCGTGAGGGCGTGGAGGTCAAGAAAGTGAAACTGGACGTTCCCAACGCGGATAATAAAAACTATGATTTCAAATTAACAATTTGATCAAATAAAATGAGTGAAATTCAAGCAAAAAGGAGGTAAAAATGCCTGAATATTTAGCGCCAGGGGTTTATGTGGAAGAGGTTGAAATCGGGGCAAAACCGATAGAAGGAGTCAGCACCAGTACCGCGGGGTTTTTAGGCTATGCGGAACGGGGACCTCTGAACAAACCCACCCTGGTTACAAGTTTTGCAGAATTCGAGTTGATTTTTGGGGGTTTTTTGCCCGCCAAAAGCGGCGATGGTAAGGATCTGAGTGAGATTCGTTGGTTGGCCTATGCAGTGCAGGGTTTCTTTGAGAACGGGGGCAAGCGGGTTTATGTTACCCGTGTGGCCGCGGACGGCGCGATCGCCTCTTCCGGTTCGCTGCCCAGGGTCGTTGACGGTACGCCCATGGTCCTGGCAAAAAAGGCTTCACAGAATGAAACCGGGTTGGTATTTACCGCCGCGGCAAGTTTCACGGCAGGGGACGCCCTCTTGTTGAAGGACGGCGACAAATCCGAATTCATCCAGTACCTGGGCGTCGCCAAAGAAATCATCCTGGACGGGACCACCCTGGCCGGGGCTTACGCTGTCGGCGCCGCCGCCCTGGGTGGAACTAAACCCGCCTCGGCCGCGACGAACCTGGCCGCCGCCGCCTCGGCGGGGGATACCGAAATCGTAGTAGCCGACGCTACCGGCATTGCGGTCGGCGATTATCTCCTGCTGGAGGAATCGGAACTGGTGGTTGTCGCGTCCATCGCCGGGACGACGATTACTATCGAGGATTCCCTCTGCACAGACCACAGCTCCGGGGATGACGTCTTTGAAATTGCCACCGTCAAACAAGCGGTCTTGATCCGCAAAGCGGCCATAGGGGACGGCTCCCTCTATACCGACTCCACCACCATTGTCGGCAATGATTTTATCTTTATCGGCTGCGAATATCACAAAGTTTCCCAGGTAACCACCACCACCAAAGCGTACCAGGTTTCCCCCGCGCTGAAATACGATCACGACGCCAATAAGGAAGTAATCAAACTGGAATCCGCCGTCGAGGTGTCGGCCGCCAGCAAGGGCAAATGGGGCGACTCCCTCAAAGTGTCGGTGAAACCCTCCACCCTGTCTTCGACAAAATTAACCAAAGTCGCCGACGTTTCAAAACGATTAGACCTTGAAACCATCAACGGCATCGAAACCGGTTCCGTTCTCCGGCTGCCGGCCTCTGCCAGCCCGCGCTATGTCAAAGTAGAGGCCGCTAACAAAACCTCCACCGATACCTATGTCACCATCGACCAGTTTGTAACTCTCAGCTCCGGGGATAAAGTAGAAACCGATGAATTCGATCTGACCGTTTCAGACGGCTCAAAGCAGGAGGTTTTCAAGAACCTTTCACTGGATGAGGAACACAGCCGGTATATCAAGAAGATCGTGACCGAGAAGAGTTCCAATTTCATCACCATTGGGGATATCACCGCCTCGGGCACAGTGATGGCGCTGCCCACCACCGACGACTTACCCGGCTGGTATCTGACCGGGGGCAATGACGGTTTCCCGGCCGATCCCACCAAGGAGTCGGATATCAATCCCATTTACGAAGGCGCTGACAGTATGGAACCCGCCGACAGAACCGGTCTCTATACCTTTAAGAATGTGGATGAAATCAATATCGCCGCCATTCCCGGCGTCACATCGAAGTATCTCCAGCAGAAATTGATCACCCACTGCGAAGTGGATATGAAAGACCGTTTTGCCGTACTGGATTCCATTGCCACGGCGGACCTGGATGAGATCAAAGAACAGCGGAATCTTTTCGATACCAGTTACGCCGCCCTGTATTATCCCTGGCTCTATATGTACGACCCCTTGAGCAAAGATTACATCAATATCCCGCCCAGCGGTCATGTATGCGGAATCTACGCCAGGACCGACGTTGAACGGGGAGTTCACAAGGCGCCGGCCAATGAAAAGATCAACGGCGCGGTCAATACCGAACGGTTAAACGGCAGTTACCGCATCATCAATAAAGGGACCCAGGAGATATTGAACCCGTTGGGTGTAAACTGTACCCGGATTTTCCCCGGGCGCGGCATCAGGGTGTGGGGCGCCAGGACCATGTCCAGTAATTCCCTCTGGAAATATGTCAATGTCAGGCGGCTTTTCCTTTTCCTGGAAGAATCCATCGAAGACGGCACCCAGTGGGTGGTTTTCGAGCCCAATGACCAGAAACTCTGGGCGCGGGTGATACAAACCATTACCCAGTTCCTGACGTCCGTATGGAAAAGCGGGGCATTGATGGGCGCCACGCCGGAAGAAGCGTTTTTTGTAAAATGCGATAGAACCACCATGACGCAAAGCGATATCGATAACGGCAGGCTTATCGTATTGATCGGGGTCGCCCCGGTCAAGCCGGCCGAGTTCGTTATCTTCCGCATCGCCCAATGGCAGGGGGGCTCGGCTGCTACCGAATAAACGGTCGAACCGCCGAACCCGATAAAAACAGATAACAATAAAGGAGGAAAAAATGGCCGTAGGACAAAGAAACGATCCGTACAGGAATAATCGATTTATATTGGAAATCGACAGCATTAAACAGGCAGGTTTCAGCGACGCCACCATACCCGATTCCACCCAGGACCCCATCGATTACAGGGAAGGAAACGAACCCCCCACCGTACGCAAAATCCCCGGGCTCATCAAGTATGGCAACGTGACTTTAAAATGGGGAACCACCGATTCCATGGAGTTGTATAAATGGCGGCAACTGGTGGAACAGGGCAAAATGAAAGACGCCAGACGCAATGTCGCCGTCATTTTGCTGGACGAAGAAGGGGGCGCCAAATGCCGCTGGGAATTCAGCCATGCCTGGCCCAATAAATACGACGCCCCGGATTTCAGCGCCAAAGGGAACGAAATCGCCATCGAAACCCTTGAAATTGCACATGAAGGCATGAAACGAGTTAAATAAGGAAACATAGAAAAATAAATTCGAAGCACGAAGCACGAAATTCGAAACAAATCCCAAATTCAAATTTTCAAAATTCAAAACAAAAACATGCTGCCTCTCTTCCTTTTTTCGTTTCTCTGATTCGCTGTTTTGGTCATTTGAATTTTGGTCATTTGAATTTGTTTCGGATTTCGAATTTCGAATTTCGGATTTATTTCTTTAAAAATGGAGGACGTGAACCGATGGTATTGCAAACCGAATATGAATTCACTTTACCCAGGGGATTTGTCGATGAAAAAGGCGACCTGCATCAAAAAGGCGTCATGCGCCTGGCTACCGCCGCCGATGAGATTCTCCCCATGAAAGACCCCCGTGTCCAGAATAACCCCCCCTATTTAACGGTTATCCTGCTCTCGCGGGTCATCTCCAGGTTGGGGGAGGTTCGCGACGTCAACCCCGGCGTCGTCGAAAAACTATTCGTGACGGATTTAACCTATCTGCAAGAATTGTATCGCAGGATAAACGGGGACGGGAATGTGTCCATCGATGTCAAATGCCCCCACTGCGGCGAAACCTTTGCCAAGGAGATAACCGCACCGGGGGAATAGAAAGCTACCCCCTTGATGAACTTTACAAGGAGGTAGCTTTTATCGCTTACTATTTCCACTGGGACCATGACCAGGTCATGCAAATGCCCCACGCCGACCGAAAACATTGGTGCGAGGAAATCAGCAAAATAAACCGTAAATTAAGCGATGAAACCAGGGAGTAAGTGATGACCGCAGGGAAAAGAAACGATCCGTATGTAAGCTTTTTATTCCAGGTGGAGATCCAGGGTTTGATTGTGGGGGGCTTTTCCGAAGTCTCCGGCCTCCAGATGGAAACCGAAACCCATGATTTCCGGGAAGGCGGGGTAAACGACTATATGCATAAGCTTCCCAAAGGCTCCAAACAATCGAATATTACATTAAAAAGAGGATTTACCGATTCCGATGTCTTATGGAAATGGCATCAAGACGTCGTTAATGGAAAATTCAAGCGCAAAAGCGGCCGTATCATCCTGATGGACTCCGAAGGCAATGAAAAATGGCACTGGACATTTGAAGACGCCTTTCCTATCAAATGGGTAGGGCCGGACTTCAAGGCCCAGCAAGGCGCAACCTCTATCGAAAGCCTGGAACTGGCCCATAAGGGGATTAAAAAGGGCTAAAACATCATGAACCATATTGAATTCTATCGGCGGATTGCCGGTAAATACGGCGCGGCGCCGTTACATCGCCGGCGCTTCCCGCTCCTGGTCTACCTGTCATTCAACCGCAAAACCGGGGAAACCACGTTCCGTCCACCCTTTATCCTGGAAAGAAACATAACGGTTCTCTCCAGCGTTTTAAACCGGGTGTTCCATTTCCATCGCCATCTCCATTTCAACTTCAACGTCCTTTTCCGGGAGAATAAAGCCTATTTCCATTCCACCTTACCGGCGAACCAGGTAAGATTCTTCCCCCGTTTCCCCATGTTCAAATCGCATTATCACCGGGATATGTATTCCGTCGCCAACACCCACGCCCCGGGAACATGGAAACAATACAATTTCCCCGCCGGGGAGGCCGTGAACCTGAATTCACAGTCGCTTTTGCCTCCGGCGGGTCAGAACCCTTTTGAAAAAGGGTTCCGACGCCTCCCAAAACTTTTGCTAATGAAAAACTTTTGGCAGTCCGGAAACCGTCCATTGGCGATGGTTTCAAAAAAAAGTTTTTGGTGGCCGAAGACATCAATTGATGATGGCTTTAGGACGAACCAAACCTTTCAGACAACGGATAATCGGAAGAATTTCGTATTTCCCCGTTCCCTTGTTTTCCAGGGCCTTGCCGCAGGGGTTTTAATGAAGCAGACAACCCATGCGGAAAAGGTAATGACATACCGGCAAACGGAAAGTACGGGCGCTGCTTTCTCCGCCCCAGGGGGCTTGGGCGCCCAACCCCATATCGGGCGCTCCGTCGTGGATAAACGCTTCACCCGGGCCCCCGGCGCAGCGACCGCGGCAGAGGCAGCGACGCCGACAACGACAGCGGCAGCAACAACAGTATATACAACACCCGCTGTTTTAATCCCACTAACTGCCCGAACCCCGCTGACTTCCCTGGCGCCCCTGACGCCCCTGACGCCCCTGACGTCCCTGACGTCCCAGGCTCTTGCCCACATCCCAACAATAGCGACGGCGGCAAGATCCGACCAGTCCGACCTGTCCAACCTGTCCAACCGGTCCAACCAGTCCAACTGGTCCGACCTGTCCGACCGCTTCAGGGGCAAAAGCCCCGAGACGCCTACGATCGAACATCCGCGGCCCGGACCCGGACCCAGCGTCAGCTCCGGGGCCCGCAAAACCGCGCCGCGCAGCCTCGAAGCCATGGCCCGATATGATGATGCCGCCCTTGCCGCGTCGGCGGCGGGAAAAGCAAGCGGAGATAAAATCATAAACGAGACCATTTCCACCCATCCCGGCAAAACACAGGTTTTCAGTCCACCGGAGGTGGATCTCCATCGTTTGACCGACCAGGTGTACCGCATGTTGGAGAAAAAAATAAAAATAGAAAGGGAAAGGAGGGGCTGGTAATGCTGGTAAAAGCCTTTTTAACGCGAAAAGATAAACCTTACCTGGTAGTGCCCTGTATGTTCAATCCCGAACAACTAACCGTGGAGAAATCCAATCATTACGCCCAGGTGAATATCCCCGGGCTTTCCACGCCCATATTCCAGTTTGTCCGGGGAGAGGCCAGGAGCGTCACCATGGACCTTTTCTTCGATACCTATGAAGAAGGGCTCGATGTGCGGATTTTCACCGACCGGATTACCGGGTGGGACGCCGGCAGCATGTTCAGCAAGCTGCCGGATATTGCCAAAGGGTTAATGGACATCGACTCCGACCTTCATGCGCCCCCCATTTGCCTGTTTATCTGGGGCGCTTTTATTTTCCAGTGCTTTATCGAGCGGGCCACCAAGAAATTCACCATGTTTCTCCCGCTGGGCATCCCGGTGCGCGCTACCGTTAGCGTTACCCTGAAAGAATATAGGGAAGTGGATATCCAGGTTAAAGAGTTGAACCTCCAGTCTTCCGATCTCACAAAAAAATGGATCGTGAAGGAAGGGGACAGTTTATGGTCCATTGCCGCAAAGGAATACGGCGCCCCCGGGGATTGGCGGTTGATTGCCGAAGCCAACCGCATCGCCAACCCGCGCACCCTGGAAACAGGCCGGGAATTGTTCATACCGGTGAAAGAGTAATTTATATCACCGGGACAAATCAAAAATCACAAATTACAAATTACAAATTACAAACAAACTACAAAAAGACAATGAACAAAAAAACAAACAAAAAAATCTTTCGCGTGTTTCGCGTGTTTCGCGGGTCTGTTTTTGTTTTGAATTTTGAAAATTTGAATTTAGAATTTGTTTGTAATTTGTGGTTTGTAATTTGTAATTTACCTTGTAGAGGTTAAAAATGGCTTTAGAAAAATTATCCGCCGGTACTTATAAATTCTATGCGCCGCGGTTTGAAATCGAAATCCAGGGTACGGCCCTGGCCGCCGATATGTCTAAGGCCATTATCAGCGTATCCATCGCTGAAAAATTAAATGAAGGCGCTAATTTTACCATTACCGTCAATGACGAGTTCGATTTATCGACCCAGACCTTTAAATGGTTGGACCACTCCTTATTCAACCTGGGCAATACCGTTAAAATAAAATTCGGTTATGAAAGCAGCCTGGAACTCTTGATGATCGGCAAAATCACCGGCATCGAATCCAGTTTCTTTTCCGGCGACACACCTACCGTGACCGTTCGGGGACATGATCTCGCTTACGACGCCATCAAGAGAAGTTCCCCGGAGCAGGCCTTTGAGAAAATGACCTACAGCGATATCGTCAAATCCATCGGGAGCAAGGCCGGGTTAACCGTGCAGGCGGATAGTACGGAAAAATTCGCCCAGCAGATTCGTAAAACCAACCAGGAAAGTTATTTCACTTTTATCGAACGGTTGGCGCGGGAAGTCGGGTTTCAATTCAACATCGATCGCCAGACCCTTTCCTTCAAGAAACCCGAAGTGGATAAAAAAGAAATACTGGAGATGGCGTTGGGTAAAGATATCATCAGTTTCAACCCGGACATGAACAGCACGCGGGTGCTTTCGGAAGTGGAAGTGCGGGGTCATAATCCGCAGGACCCGGGAAGTCCCATTATCGGGCGGGCGACTGCCGGGAGCGAGCTGTCCCAGGAAAGCGGTAAACAAACCGCCAGCCAGGCTTGCCCCACCGTTTCCAAAAGAATCATTACCAATGTCATCGTGACTTCCGTCAATCATGCCAACGCCATTGCCAAATCCGCATTAAACAACGCCAGCGCCAGTTTTATCGAGGGAACCGTGGAAAGCATCGGCATCCCGCAGATCAAGCCGGGCGTCAATATCAAACTGGAGAAAATGGGGAAACGCTTCAGCGGCAAGTATTATGTCCTGGAAACAACCCATACCATCAACGACAGCGGTTATAAAACCAGTTTTAAAGTCAGCAGGAACGCCGTATGAGTATATTAGACGCATTAACCGATGAAAGCGCGGACAGCGGCCGGGTTTATGGGGTCGCCGCCGCCGTGGTCACCAATAACAAAGACCCGGATGATTTGTACCGGGTGAAATTAAAATTCCCCTGGCTTTCCGATAGTAATGAAACGGATTGGATCCGCATCGCTACGCTTATGGCCGGGGGGCAGAGGGGGAGTTTCTTTTTGCCCGAGGTTGGGGATGAAGTCCTGGTGGGGTTCGAGAACGGCGATATCAATCGTCCGTATGTGATCGGTTCCCTCTGGAATGGGAAAGACAAATCTCCCGGGTCCAACAGCGACGGCAAGAACAATATCCGTAAAATCACCTCCCGCAGTGGGCATGAAATCATTTTCGACGATAATGCCGAGCAGAAAAAGGAAAAGGTTGAAATAAAAACCAATGCCGGGCATACGATTTTATTGGATGACGCTTCCGGCAAGGAGAAGGTGAACATTAAGACCAAAGCGGGGCATAATGTGACAATGGATGATACCGCCGGCAAGGAGAAAATCGAAATCATCGATAAGTCCGGCAGCAATAAAATAGTTATCGACACCATGAAGAATTCGATTAGTATAGAGAGTGGAATGCAGTTGAAGATCAAATCCAACATCGTAGAGATCGAGGGAAGTTCGTCATTGACCATTAAATCCGGCGGTGTTGTAACAGTGCAGGGATCCATGGTCAAAATAAACTAGGAAAAACATGAAGCATAAATCTAAAAAAAAAGGCCCACGAATTACACGAATTTACACGAATTGTTTTTCTTCGCGTGTCTTCGCGTTCTTCGCGGCTATTTTTTTGGCAGGTGGTGAAGAATGGCTGAAAGTTTTTTAGGAGTTGGTTGGGCGTTCCCGGTGCAGGTGGATGCCGGGGGCCGGGTGGTTATGTCGCAATATGAGAAGGACATCAAGGAAGCCATCTTGATTATCCTGGGAACAGCCAAAGGGGAGCGGGTAATGCGTCCCGATTTCGGCTGCGGGATACATGACTATGTATTTTCCGTTATCAATACCGACACATTAACGTTGGTGGAAGCCAGCGTCCGCGAGGCGTTGACCGTATGGGAACCCAGGATCGAGTTGATCGGGGTTACAGTTTCCGCGGACAAAGCGTCGGAAGGAAAATTAATGATAAATATCGATTATAAAGTCAGGACCACCAATAACCGGTTCAATTTAGTATATCCCTTTTATTTGAGCGAAGGGAAATAAGAACAAGGAGGATAATAATGTTTATTGAAGTATGGACGAGAAAGTTTATGTTAAGGCCGGTAACCCACTGTAGAAGCGGGTGCATATAACCCCAGAGGGGGAATTACAAATTACAAACCACAAATTACAAACAAAAAACAAATCCCAATATGAAAAATTCAAAACAAAAACAAGCCCACGAATTACACGAATTAACACGAAAAACAATGGTCCACGTAACGGCGATTACACGGATTTACACTGATGTTTTTTTGTTTTTTGTTTGTTTTTTTGTTTATTGTTTTTTTGAGATTTGTTTGTAATTTGTAATTTGTAATTTGTGATTTGAGTTTTTAAAATGCGACTTGTGATTTATCTTTCAGTAGTGACCGCGGCGGTTTCCTTTACCGTAACCGAAACAAAACTATTTAAGGGTTTCAGGGAATGGTTAAAACGGAAAAATTCGTTTTTAGGGGATTTAATCTCTTGCGGGTATTGTTTTGGGCATTGGGTGGCGTTTGCCTTGGTTGCCGTGTATAAGCCGAAACTTTTTGAATCATGGCGGCTGCTGGATTATTTTTTAACGGCAATAGTCATTGCCTGGTTGGCCGGGATTCAATGGGCGGCGATGTGTTGGTTAATGGACAAAGCCGGGAAATAAAGGGAAGATGCGAAGAAGCCGGGAATATCAGGGGACAGCGGGATACAAGAGCGGAACATCAGTATATAAAAAGATGTTGACAAATGCACATGATGGGCGTATATTATGAGCATTGATCCTGGAGGTATTTAACGATGCTGAAAAATAAAATAAATATTACATTAGATCAGGACTTAATCGACTTTGCCAAAAGTTATGCGGAATATCAACGAACCTCTGTATCCGAAATTTTTTCCCAATTCCTTCTCAGCCTGAAACGTACCAAAGAGAATGATCCTACTGAAATCATAATGGCCGATCCTGATTTCAGGGAAAGTCTAATACAAACACTTTCAAGAATCAGGTCAGGTAAGGTAAAATGGCACACATATGATGAGGTCTTTTAATGGAAGTTCTATTTAGCGATGCCTTTAAAAAGTCACTGGGCACTTACAGTTCCATAAAGAAGATCATCAAAAAGAAAGTCGATATGATTATAGAACATCCGATTCCGTTGGGGGAACCGTTAAAAGGAAACCTGAGAGGCTATTATAGCTGTCCGGTCAAGAGAAACTTTCTTATCATTTTTTTGTATTGCAAAGTATGTCGAAAGAAAGGCGATGATGGAATCGTACTTTGTAAAGATTGCGAGAGCTGTGGGGACGATACCATAAAGTTTATTGATCTTGGACCCCACGATCAAGCTTACGGAAAAAAGTAAAAAAAATTCATCCATTGTCAGGTAAAACCTTGACTATTAAACCTTTAGGCAGGAATAAAAAATGTCGGAAAAAGTCGGAGCGATTTTTTGCCTGTCCCTTTATTTTGCCACAAAGGCACGAAGGCACAAAGGTTCACCAAGAGGTTTTATTATTAAAAAATCCTTGGTGTCTTGGTGCGCCGTCTCTTGGTGGCAATGTTTTCGCGGCTAAAAAAGGATAACCATGACAATCGAAGCCCCAAAAATCGATAAACGAAGCGCCGACCACCTGGTCAATAAAATGGAAGAACGGATGCCCCATTTCCTTCCAGGATGGAAACCCGGAGAAGGAGACGCGGGCCTGGCTTTGATAAAAATCTTTGCCCATATGGCGGAGGAGGTCATTCACCGGTTGAACCGCGTCCCGGAAAAGTATTTCGGCGCTTTCCTGGAAATGTTGGGGATTTCACTCCTTCCCGCTTCAGCGGCGGAAGTCCCGGTTACCTTTTATCTATCCGAAGGCGCCGGCGTCCATATCATGATACCCAAAGGAACACCCACGGCCTCAGGAGATATCGTCTTTGAAACACAAAAAAACATGTGGGCCACCCCGGCTAAATTGGTCCGAGTTTTTGCCTTGGATGGGAAAACCGATGAAATCTTCGACCTTTTTAAAGGAGAAAATTTACAATCCCATATCCTGTACCTGGGAGATGATGATTTGTTTAATACAGACGAAAATGCCGGATATGAACTAAGCGGTTTAACCGAGGCGTTTGAAAGACTCACCTGGGAATATTGGAATGAAAACCAATGGCAGGCTTTTACTCTGAAATTGGCATCGGAAAAGATAGGCCCCTTTGAAATAGGAGAAAAAGAAATCAATGGCATTAAAAGCCGCTGGATTCGCTGTATTTACGAACCCGGTTTATACGGTGTGGAGCAATTTCAAATATGTGGGGAGGATCAAGGTGGAATCAAGTTGGCAAAGCCCCTGGATGCTTGTAAAAATGAAATATCCCCGGATGCTGTTTTTTGCAATGATACGCCCGTGGATATAGGGACAGCAGGGACTCCCAACACTATTTACCCCTTCGGGAACCGGCCTGCCCGGTACGACGCATTTTATATCGGCAGCCGGGAAGCTTTCTCCAAAAAGGGCGGCCTGGTAACCCTTAAATTTGAAATGACCGGCGATATTCAGCACGATGAAACACTCCGGTTATCCTGGGAATACGGCGCCCCCGGGGGCTGGAAAGCCATCCAGGGACTGAAAACCACTGATGAATCAGGCTTTTACCGGTTTTGGCAAAGCGGGGAAGTATCGTTTACATGCCCGCCGGATATCGGGCCGGTGAGTGTCGGGGGCCAGGAAAATTACTGGGTCCGCGTACGTATTATCGACGGCGGTTACGGGAAAGAATGGGTCTATGATAAGACTGAAAAGAAATGGGCGCCGGGTGTGTTCGATCCACCCAAAATTAAAAAAATCTCCATCCATTACAATATAGACGCCCATTACCTGGTGGAACCCACAAAACTCCAACACTGTATCACCTATAACAACCTCGAATATAAAAAACCGGGAAAATATCCCTTTTACCTGTTGGAAGATCAGTATCTGCTGCGTACACTGCTCCTGGGTTTTGATAAAAAAATCGAAAAAGGACCCATTAGTATTTACTTTTCATTGGAAGAGCTTGAACCAAAATCTCAAAACGCGGCAATGAATTCGTCTAAAGTATTGTGGCAGTACTACAGCGGGGATGATAAGTGGCAGCCGTTGGAAACCGTGGACAACACCAGGAACATGACCCAAAGCGGCGCCCTGGAATTATTTGTACCCCCTGATTTTGTCAAGAAACCTATCTTTAACGAGGAACTTTACTGGTTTAAAACCGCGGCTGTCATGGAGGATAATGACCATCATCAACCGCCAAAAATAAAAGGAATTCACCTCAATACCACCATGGCTGTCCAGGTCGAATCCATCAAGAACGAAATCCTCGGGTCCGGCGACGGTAAAGCAAACCGGGAATTCAATTTGCTGAGAACACCGGTGGTATCCGAAGAAATCTGGGTCAATGAAACCCATACACTTACCAACGAAGCAAAACAAGCCATCCTGGCGGAAAATGGAGAAGATGCTGTCCGGGAGATCAAGGATGAAACAAGCGGCGCCGCGGAAGTCCTGGTGCGCTGGCGGGCCGTGGCAGACTTTTTCGAATCATCGGCAAAGGGCCGCAATTATGTCATTGAACGCGCCAACGGCCGGGTCAGGTTTGGCAACGGCCTCCAGGGAATGATCCCACCCGCGGGCCGGGACAATATAATCGCTAATTATTATGTGGGCGGCGGCGCAAAAGGCAATGTCAACACCTTTGAAATTTCCGGGATGAAAACCTCCATCCCTTATGTGGACAAAGTTTCAAACCCTGAACCCGCCCAGGGCGGTTCGGATACCGAACAAATGCAAGGGGTATTTAAACGGGGACCGTATATGATCAAACACCGTAACAGGGCAGTGACCCGGGAAGATTTTGAACGACTGGCCGCCGCCGCATCCCCTTATATTGCCGGGACAAAATGCCTGGCAAATGGTAATAAACTGCAAATCATCGTCATTCCCGGGGAAAACAAGGATAAACCCTTTCCTTCTTCGCTGCTGTTGAAAACGGTAGAAAAACATCTTATGGACCGGTGCCTGAATCTCATAACTCCCGGGTGTATAGACGTTTCCGGTCCCGAATATGTCGAGGTGAGTATCGAGGTGGAAGTGGCGCCCGTATCCATCGATATTGCGGTCCCCCTGGAAGCTGAAATTTTAAAGCAGCTTAAGGCATTTCTCCATCCCCTTTATGGGGGGCCCGGGAAAAAAGGCTGGGAATTCGGCAGAGGGCTGCACATCTCTGATGTTTATGCCCTGCTGGGATCCATCGAAGGCGTGGACCATGTAGAAAATATCCGCTTGAACGGCAAATACGGGGATGTAGAAGTGAAATTCGACGAAACGTTGTGCTCCGGGCAGCATCAAATAACAATGATTTCTTAGCAACAGGGAATAAGAATTATAAATGAAAAATTATAAATTATTAATTATTAATGGCAGCGGTGCCCTTCGGGCGATTTTTATAAAACGCCTGCGGCGGGAAAATAAAGCCTTGTGGGAATTCCCTTTATCATTTATCATTTATAATTTATCATTTATAATTTATAATTAAAAAAATGAGTAATCATGTCTTTGCCATTAGAAAACCTGGACAATAAAACCTTTGAGCAACTGGTGGAAGAGGCCAAAAAGCGTATACCCATCTATGCGCCGGGGTGGACCGATCATAATCTCCACGATCCCGGCATTACCCTGATCGAGCTTTTTGCCTGGCTGCTGGAAATGCAGATATACCGCTTGAATAAAGTCAGCGACGACGCCATGTGGACTTTTTTGAAATTGGTGGGCATCGAAAAAGCAAGTAAAGCCGAAGTAGAAGCAATTGAAGCCAAAGCAAAAGCAATTGAAGCCGAAGCAGAAGCAATTGAATTCGAAGCAAAAGCAATTGAAGCCGAAGCAAAAACAATGGGAGCCAGGGCAAAAGCAATTGAAACCAGAGCAAAAGCAATTGAAGCCAAAGCAAAAACAATTGAAGCCGAAGCAGAAGCGATTGAAGTCGAAGCAAATATAATCGAAACGTTGGACCAGGAGGTTATACGGGCCAGGAAGGACATGAAAACCGTTACCAGGGCCGTGACTTCCGGGGATTACGAAACCCTGGCCCTCAGTACACCCGGCGTCAAAGTGAAGCGGGCCAAAGCAATTCCCAGGTATCACCCCAATATGGACCGGGAAGTTCCCGGCATTGTTACTATGGTCGTGATTCCAGACGAGCCCGGGCCCCCGGGACTGCCCGGCATTGAGTTTTTCGATGAAGTTTACCGGCATCTGGGCCAAAAACGCCTGCTCACCACCGAGTTATTTGTCATCCCCCCCGTATACGTGCAAGTTTCTGTTGAAGCGGAAGTGGTCATTAAACCCGGATACCTTTGTTCGACTGTAAATGAGAACGTGAACGCGGGGTTAAACAATTTTTTGCATCCCCTCAGCGGGGGAGCTGATGGTGGGGGTTGGCCTTTCGGCAGACCCGTGTATCTATCGGAAATATATGAAGTCATCGACCGGGCGCCGGGGGTGGATTATGTCAATGGAGCGGCCTTAACCTTAATAAAAGGAAAAGCTAACTTCATAGATTATAATATCATTATCTCTCCCCACGGCCTGGTTTACCCGGGGGAACATAATATAACCGCTCTCGAAGAGATAGAAAAGAAAAAATGACTGAAGAACATAGAATTCCACTTTTGCAGTATTTGCCGGAAATATACCAGGAAAATGCCGGTAAAGCCGGGGGCGACTCCCTGCAGCGTTTTTTAACGGTATTTGCTCATGTCCTGGGAGATCTTGAGCGTACCATCTCTGGGCTTCCCACCTATTTTGATCCCGAAACGGCGCCGGGGGATTTTATCCCCTGGCTGGCAAACTGGGTATCCCTGGACCTGTACGAATTACTGGGCGAAAAAAACCGGGATTTTATTTTACAAGCAGTGAAATTTTATAAGAATAAAGGCGCGGTCCCCGGTATTGCCGACATGGTCAAACTCCTCACCGGGAAAGAATGCCGTGTCAAAGAGTTCATGAACAATGTATTCCGTACATACGGCATGGAACATGACAATAACCAAAAGGGCCGCGGCATATCCAAAACAGTAGACACGGCGAACCGGGCGCTATTGGCAAAAATGGGGACCTATGACGATGAGCTGCATTATGTCGCCGATACCGGCGAGGCAGGTCTTTATTCCCGCCATGTCATCGGCCTGTATATTTTTCTTGGCGCGGGAGAAGACCTTATCATCAAAGAGGACCAACTGCTCAAAATCATCGATTCTTTTTTACCGGTTTTTGTTCGGGCCGAGATCTTCATTGTCGAAGAGAAGTACGAAACCTATGCACTGGATAAAATAGTCGATGCCTATATGGACCGTGTTCACGGGGTATTACAGGAAGAATTCAAAGATGTTTCAGGTGTTTACATTGATGCTGTTTCATGGAAGCGGTTGTATACATATGTCGGTACCGAGGTACAGACCGGCATAACCAACAATTTACAGTATAGGACCATGCATGATGAGATTGACGTGGAGCTTCCACTGTGATAACGTTATGAAGAAAGTCCACGGATTACACGGATTAACACAGATTAGAAAAAAGTATAATGGAGATGGAAATGAATATAAAAGGACAATACAGGGATGTAATAATAAGGCACGGTAAAGTCTTACAGGACCGGGGTTGGAAATCCAACACCATTGTGCCGGATTACGGCCGGTTCCTGGCAGCGCTTATGAAAAAATATTTTCAACAGCCCGTGGGAATCGAATATATTTTGGTAGGTAGTAGCAGTATAGACTTTGCTGCATTTAAGAAGAAAGCAACGGATTATTTTAACTGGCTCAATGAGGGCAATTCCGGTCCTTATGTAATTGAAAGTTACTGGATATGGGCAAAACCAATAGAGCCCGCTAATGTAAAATTCCTTGATGAGAAAGACGTTGGAGCAGCGCAAGTTACCCACAGGCTCATGATAGATGTCGCCATGCAGAAAGACGAACCTGGGAAGGATACCTTTAATTTCAGGGAGTTCGGGTTGGTGGGCATTGATAAAGATAAGGGAGCGTTTATTACGGACCGGTTGTATTTTATCAATTATGTGGCCCACGGCCAGATTACCAAGGACAGCAGTATGGAGCTATCCCGCACCATAAAATTAGAATTTCCAATAAATTAAAAAAACTTCGCGTCCCTTCGCGATCTTAGCGGCTAAAATAAAAAAGGAGAAATTATGAGTAAATCCAATTGGCTGCCGGATGACAAACAAACCGGCAATTTTTCCAATAATCAGCAAGATACCTTTGATCCGAAAAAGAGATACGTCGGTATCCGTTTACAGCAGGGGGTCCCGCTTTTGGACCGCGACTGGAATGAGTTAGAGGATATCCGCCGGTATGCCGAAGTCATGCTGGGCCAGTATTATATCGGTAATGGTGCGCCCGATGATGGGTTTAAGGTTAGTTTAATAGACGCCGCGGTCTTAAACTTTGGAATATCATCGGGCAGGTGTTTGGTAGATGGGTTTGACGTGGTCAATGAACCTTATGATCAAAATGGAGATAAGTTCGATTTTATACTTTATTCGCAGCAGGAAGATGTTCCGGCAATAACCTCTTTTAGTGAACCCAGGACCGATACGGTATATCTTGATGTGTGGGTAGAAGAAGTGTCTGCGGTGCAGGACAGTGCGTTGAAGAATTCGCGGGACATCGATATGGAGACCTGCCGCAGGCACAAGCTGGAATGGCGGGTTCGGGTGGACGAAGGCAGCAAGGGGTATGAAAAAGTGCTGTTCCATCACTATTATGATTTAGCAAAAATAAATTGGAAAATCGTGGACAACGTTCCTGTATCGAATGTTGAAGATTTGCGTGTAACCGGTTTAAAGGTCCTTCAATTAAGAGAAGATGTCGAATTATTGAAAGATCATGCGGGAAAGCATACCCACAGTAAGTTGGTAGGGGAGGGGGGTGCCCCGGACCCTGCTCTCCAGGTAGATCAAAACGGTAATGTGGGAATAGGGACGGTGGACCCGGGAAAGAAGCTGGATGTGAATGGGGATATAAGAGCCAATAATTTTTATAAGTTATTGCCTCATAATATCATCAGCAACTCATTTATGAACCGGCTAAATGGAAACGTACCCATAGGATTCACTATTGGAAGTTATAACGCGGGAACTAGTACGATGCAAATAGAAGCAGTACACCCATTTACAAAAGGTTTTGAGGGGCCCTATTCGCCATCAAAACCGGCAAATGCGGTTGATAATGTTGATGATGCCACCGGGTCCAATCCCTATTGGTTCGGCAGGTATTGGAAAGGCCCCCGCGCTGCTCGTGGGGGACTTGCTGACGGTTGGATGGGGAGAAGCGACGGGCACATTTTAAAAATCACCGGTAGAAGAGATGCTTCCAGTCGTTCATCAAACATTTATGTTATGTTTCCCAAAGAGCAAAGAGTATTAACGGCAAGGTTATTATTCCGGGCCTGGGTAAAGATAACCAAAGGGGCCATAGATTTTGGAACCGATATGGGTGTTAATCCTCAAATTACCAGGGTCATGACCGAAACTGCTCCACAGGGCTGGTATTTTATAAATAGGATATTCGACTCAACTCACGTAACGGATATCGGTGGACATGCCTTTATATTTAAATGTTTAGGTGAAGAAGCGGTGCATGGAGGTGATTTTGAAATTTATCTTGCTTTACCATACCTTGCCAATATCGAAATTGACGATAGTCCCCATTGGTCCCCCAGTATCCTGGATATATTATCTGACTACGGCGCAACCATCGATTTTAGTACCGGCAATGTGGGCATCGGGACAGCCGATCCAAAAGCCGCGCTTCATATAAAAGGACAGGCTGTTTTTGACGAAGGCAATGGGAATGTTACTTTCTATGGTGCAGTGGATAATCTCGAACATAACGGGTATTTACACCTGTTAAATTCAACCGGTCAGCAAACTGCATTGGGCCTTAAAGCAGGGGGAGTATTGGTTTCCGATACATATGCTTATGCCAACCCGGGGAAAAATGATTTGATTGTAAAAGGCAAAGTAGGAATCGGGACAGCCGATCCAAAAGCCGCGCTTCATATAAAAGGAAAGGCTGTTTTTGACGAAGGCGATGGGAATGTTACTTTCTATGGTGCAGCGGATAATGTCGAACATAACGGGTATTTACACCTGTTAAATTCAACCGGTCATCAAACGGCATGGGGACTTAAAGCAGGGGGAGTATTGGTTTCCGATACATATGCTTATGCCAACCCGGGGAAAAATGATTTGATTGTAAAAGGCAATGTAGGCATCGGGAGAACAAGTCCAAGCGAAAAGCTCAGTATAGAAGGAAATATAGATATGATCGGTGAAAATCGCCGTATTTATATGGGCGGAGCTTTTAATACTACTTTTGGAATAGCATTTAGTTCATCTTATAGTGATTACGGGATTTTTTATACAGAAGGTTCTCTGGATTTCGTATCCATTTCCCCCAACGGCAACAGCAAGGATGGAGTTATGAATGTCTACGGAAACGGCAAAGTAGGTATCGGGACGGCGAGTCCTCACCCGAACCTTAAACTAGATGTAAGGGGATCAGATGGCTGGATAGGAAGTGGAGACAATTCGCAGGCCATTGGAGGATGGCGGTTGGGTAGATGGCCTGCAGTTGTTCCGACCCAGTGGCTTTATCTCTCCCGTGTCGATCAAAATCAATTCCAGGACCTTGCTATTGGGGCTTTATGGGCATGTGGTGCCTTGCGTTTTGGGTCGGCTGATGACCTGGCGGAAATGACACCTGCTGACCCAAATGAAAATTTAGAACCCGGTGATGTAGTTGTTATAGATGACTCTCATTGCGTAAGAGTAACTAAAAGTAAAAAGCCATATGATAAGGCTGTTGCCGGGGTTATTTCCGACACAAGCACTGCTGGCCTTGTCATTGGTGGCAGTCATCCTAATGATGTTAAACGCCCGGACATAAAAGCTGTAGCACTTGCCGGACGGGTTTTAACAAAAGTAACACTAGAAAATGGTAGTATAGAAGCAGGTGATTTTTTAACGACTTCTTCTACTCCAGGTTATGCCATGAAAACCAAAAAACAATGTTTTACCCTTGGAAAAGCTTTGGAACCTTTTTTTGGTGGCTCGAATGGAGAATCATGCGGAAAGATTTGGGTGTTGATTAACCTAAGCATGTACACGGAAAATTATACCAATATCCATTCAGGTATAGGAGTGGATTTTGCAGAATATTTTGAATCAAAAAGTGGGAAAAAAATTGATGTAGGTACAGCCGTTGTTTTAGAGGGAAATAATATCAGACCTGCCGACAAGGATCAAATCCCTATTGGAATAATCTCAAGAAATCCAATAATTGTAGGTAATATTTATGCTGAATGGCCGAAAAAACATCTTCGTGATGAATTTGGCCGGGTAATCATGGAAGAATATCAAAAAGAAATCATGGCCCCTAAAAAAGAAAAAGTCAAAAAAGAACGGCAAAAGGTTGAAAAGAAAAAGGTCAAACAGGAGGTGACACGCACCGAAATCGTTAAAATAAAAGGAAAATACTGCCAAAAAGAGATTACCGAAACCATTGAACGGGAAATCGAAGAACCCGTCTTTAAAGAAGAGGACCTTTATGATGCAAAAGGAAAACAAGTAATCGGGAAACACCGCGTCCCTGTCATGGAAACCTATCAAGAAGAAATCGATGTGCTGGATGAAAAGGGGCAGCCGATAATGATAGGAACCGGAAAATTTGAAACCAAAACCCGGGCCAAAATCAATCCTGAACACGATGAAACAAAGGAATACATTTCCAGGGAAAAACGACCCGAATGGAATTGCGTCGGCCTGCTGGGTCAACTGCCGCTTCTAAAAGGCCAACCCACGGCGCCCACCTGGATCAAAATCAAAGACCTGACCAAAGACGTTGAATTATGGCTGGTGAAATAAAAATGCCTGTTCGCAACACACTACCAATTTACTTTTCGGATAACCTTAGCCCGGTAGAGCCTGAACCAAAAAGGCTTGGCTCACCGGGAAATCCCAAATTACAAACCACAAATTACAAACAAATTCAAAATACAAAGGTTCAAAATTCAAAACAAAAAACAAAAGCAGGCATCTATTATCAAACCTTTCGTGTTTTTCGCGTCTTTCGCGGGCAATTGTTTTTGTTTTGGTCATTTATTTTTTGCCGGAAAATATCAGGATTTTACGTATTAATGATTAGTCAGGATTAAAAAAATGTCGGAAAAAGTTGGAGTAGCTGTTAAAAAGCCGGAAAGCAAGGGGAAAGATTCTGCTGCTTCAAAACCAAAAGCGGAATTCTCTCCATCTGGGAGTATAAGTTCCCCTGTGGAGCAAATCTTGCATTTGCAGCGGACCATTGGGAACCAGGCTGTTTCCCGGATGATTCGCTCCGGCGCCATCCGGACCAAACTTTCCATCGGTCAGCCCGGTGATATCTATGAACAGGAAGCCGACCGAGTGGCTGAGCAAGTGATGAGAATGACTGAGGAAAAGCAGTCATTGGCCAGTGGTCATTTGTCATTGGTTCAACGGCAATCCGGATGCCCGGGATGCGAAGAGGAAGAAACGCCCATATCCCGGAAAGAGTCGGGAAGCTGCGGCGGTGCGGATGTAATGTCATGCGTCGAATCCCATATTAATGCCTTAAAAGGTGGGGGCCAATCCCTCTCACCTTCCACCAGGAGTTTCTTTGAACCCCGTTTTGGAAGTGATTTTAGTAATGTCCGGGTTCATACCGGATCGGATGCCGGGGCAATCGCCACGGAAATTAATGCAAAGGCGTTTACTACCGGGAGCGACATATTTTTCGGTACAGACCAATATTCGCCCGGGACCACTTCCGGCAAAAGTTTATTGGCCCATGAGTTGACGCATGTGGTCCAGCAATCAGGAACAAATGAAACAAGAACATTAAGTTCTTCTAACTCCAGGAGTAAAAGCAAAGAAGTTATTATTAATAATTTGATAAAGGCTAAGATAATTCAGGGTAGTTGGAAGTTGAGTACCGATACAAGCCCGGGGACCAATTGTTTTTCATATGCCCTGGGATTAAGCTCAACCTGGTTTCCCCCCAATCCTTCCGCACCCTATAATGAAAAACCTGCGCTGGCAGCGAAGATGGCATCTGAAGGATTTAGTCGAGCATCAGACGGAGCTTTTGCCTCTGGAAGGACTAAAGTAATGTTGATTTATGATTTGGGGTGGCGAGCTCGGAATAGTGATGAAATTGGCCCCACATTGCCTGGGGGAGGTTTTGCATCGATTGCTTGTATATGGAAACATGCAATCGTTCAGCGGTCGAATGAAAGTGGAAAATGGAGAAGTCAAAATGGTATCGGAGGGAGCATATATGTCGATATCGATACACCAATCCAATTTGTAGATAATTTTTATCCGCCGGTGGCAGTAGGTTCTCAACCAGGAGGGGTTTCACTTCCTCAAACACTACTTAGTAGAATTGTAGATTGGACCAATGAATTTGAATATTGGGTTAAATAATGGTATAGACCTTTACAGGAGAGCAATGTGGAGACACTTAAACAAATCATATTAAGGCGTGAGAATGAATTATCAGGAAAACCTTATTTGGCGAGTCGAGTAACTTATATCGAAGAAATAGTGAAAATGGGGCCTTCTGCTGTAACGGAATGCTTAGTGATGCTGGAAAGTGGGGTTGTTACAAATTCCGTTGTTAGATATGAAATCCTGGCATCAATGGTAGAAATTATTGAAAATAATAAAGAAGATTCTTTCATCCGGGGAATCATTGAAAATATTGGAGGTCAGGGTATTTGGCAAGCCCATATCGGCTCCGATAAATTTGATTTAGTTCTTAATTGGTGGCGTGGATTCGAAAAATCTAAGAAGTAAAAAATGAGTAAAAAGGTTGGGCTAATTGTTAAAAAGACAGAAAGCAAGGGGAAAGATTCCGCAGTTTCAAAACCAAAAGCGGGATTATCTCCATCCGGGCTGTTTTATCCCTGGCGCGCAACATTTTATGCACAATTCGCAACACAAAGGTTGTTCAATGCAATGCAAATGTCATTCTACGCATTACAAAGGTCGTACTCCACATTACAACGGTTGTACTCCACTTTACAAAGGTCGTACTCCACTTTACAGCGGTCGTACTCCACTTTGCAAAGGTCGTACTCCGCATTACAAAGGTCGTACTCCGCATTACAAAGGTCGTACTCCGCAATGCAAAGGTCGTACTCCACCTTACAAAGGTCGTACTCCGCAATGCAAAGGTTGTACTCCACCTTACAAAGGTCGTACTCCGCATTACAAACGGCATGCTCCGCAATGCAGCGGTCATGCCGCGCAATATATTTACCCTTAATCCAGAATGCCGCTAAGTTAAGACTATATTCGGAGCTTGAAGTAAAAATAAATCCGAAGCACGAAGCACGAAATCCGAAACAAATTCAAAATTCAAAAGCTCAAAATTCAAAACAAAAGCAAGTCCACTCCGGGGCGCTGGTTTTTGTTTTTTGTTTCGGTCATTTATTTTTTGGTCATTGGGATTTGTTTCGGATTTCGAATTTCGAATTTCGGATTTCTTATCTTAGTGACATTTACCCTTAATCCATGTTAATCATTTAAATCGATGGACTTTTATTTAAAATGAAATAAAACGGAGAAAAATAATGGCGGTCGAAATACCTAAAATAGAACGGCGCACCTTCGAGGATTACCTCAAAGAATTTAAAGCGCTGGTTCCTTTTTATACCCCCGAATGGCGCCCGGAAGAAAAAGAAAAAACCGCGGACATCGCCCTGGTAAAAATATTTATCCAATTCCTTACCATGCTCTCCCACCAACTGAACCGGTTACCGGAAAAACACTTTATCTCTTTCCTGGACCGCATCGGCATTAAACTCATCCCCGCCCAATCGGCCTCCACCCCGGTGGTTTTCACGCTGGCCGAAGGGGCGACGGAACATATTCTCATCCCGGTCCGCACCCAGGTGGCTTCCGGCGACGTCATCTTCGAAACGGAAAAAAACGTCTGGGCCTCCCCCGCCCGCATGGTTAAAGTCTACAGCGTCGATGTCAAAAAAGACGCCATATTCCAAAGCCCACCCCATATCGTCCCGGGCCTTACCACCCTCCCCTTTGAAACCACGCTGGCCTACTCCGCCAAAACCGGCGACAGCGACATCTTCGTACTCTCTTCCCAGGGCCTGACCGCCGGGGACCATCTCATCCTCTCCGGCAAAACCACTTCCGAATACGCCATTGTCTCCGCCATCGCCGACGCCCAAATCACCCTCTCCCATAAACTGGAAACAACCGCTTTCCAGACCGGAACCCCGGTTAAAAAAATCGCTTCCTTCGAACCCTTTAAAGGCAAAAACCTCCAGGAACATATCCTCTACCTGGGCCATAACCATTTATTCAATGTAAAAAGCGCCGTAATATTGGATATTCATTTCACCGGCGGCGGGGCCGGCGCCGGCGCCGCTAAAACCGTGAAAATACCGGCAACATGGCAATACTACGGGAAAAATAACGATACCGGTTTGTCCGGTTGGGTTGATTTCGCCGGCATCCCCACCACAACTCCCGGCGCTAACAAAATTACCCTGGTAAAAAGTAACAACGACGAAATCCCGGAATACGAAGTCAACGGCATTACCAGCCGGTGGATACGGTGTTTGGAGAAAAGCGCCGCCAACGAAATGGAAGTGGATACCATCGGCATCGCTGTGCCGGATACTGTGCGGGACATCTTACCCGATAAACTATTCCAGGATGACGTCCCCCAGGACCTCACCCTCGCCGACGATAACGCCAATTTCGCGGAAAAAATATACCCCTTCGGAAAAAGACCCGCGGCCGGCAATATTTTTTACATCGGCAGCAGCGAAGCCTTTTCCAAGAAAGATATAACCGTTACTATAAAATTCTCCGCCTACCGGAAAAACGGCGCGCCTTCCACCCCGGTGTCCATCGAGCTGATCGACTTTTTCGGACTGGGCGACACATTCATGAACCGGCTTACCCGCGCCGGTATCACTACTATAGACCAATTCCTGGCCCACAGCGTGGATGACCTGATGAAAATCCTGCAAACCCGGCAGCGGCGCACCGTTATCAATATCAGGCGCGCAATCCAAAAATGGTACATCGAAATATCCAGGATAGAAGAATTGGGCGGGGAACCTGAAAAACCCGGGGGATTGGACGAAATTATAATAGGGACTTCCACAACTTCAACCACCGGCGTCCAGGACCTTACCCTGTCCTGGGAATACTGGGACGGCAAAGGCTGGAGCTGCATCGAACACCTGGTGGACGGAACCGGTAAATTTCTTATCAACGGCAACAACACCGTAACCTTTGTATGCCCGGATAATATCGATAAAACCGATGTGGCGGGTCAAAATAACTACTGGATACGGGTCAGGATCATCTACGGCGATTACGGCAAAGAAAAAATGGTAGGAGTACCCGCTGTCGATCCCAAAACCTGGGAAATTTCCACCGCCGACATCGACCCGCCGGTAATATACGCCCTGAAAATCCACTACAATTACGGCGCCATACCCCCCACCTATTGCCTCGCCCGGAACAACATGGAATACACCGATTACAGCGCCGTCGTCCAGACCGCAGGGAAAAAATTCAAACCCTTTATCTATCTCGACGACGCCTACCGCACCTTATACCTGGGTTTCAATTACAAATTAGAAAAAGGCCCTATTGCCCTTTTATTCATTATCGATGAAAAACCCGTAACGCCGGACCTTGTCCCCACTATCCGTTGGGAATATTATAATGAAGACCTGGACTGGGAAAAACTGACTTTCCTCGACGCCACCATGGGACTTACCAAAACCGGGGTGATCGAATTCATATTTCCCACCGATTTCCTGGAAACCCGCAAGTTCGGCGCCGACGCCTACTGGATTCGCGCGGTATATGAAGAAAAAACCGCGTCAGGCGCCGATAACGTCATCATTCCCATTATCAACGGCATATTCCTCAACACCGCCTGGGCCATCCAGTGCGAAACCATAAAGGGCGAATTCCCCGGCTCCGGCGACGGCTCCGCCGGGCAGGAATTTACCCTGAAGAAAATCCCCGTCGTTTCCGGCAGCGAAGAAATATGGATCGATGAATTCAAGTCCATGTCGTCCGAAGAACAAACGCGGCTCCAGGAAGAAGAAATATATACCGTGGAACCGGTTACGGATGACAAAGGCGAAGTAACGGGGTTCTGGGTCAAGTGGGAACCCGTGGACAATCTCCCCAATGCATCCGCGGACGACCGCCGTTACGAAATCGATAATGTCTCCGGGACCATCACGTTCGGGGACGGCGTCTATGGGAAAATCCCCCCCTCCGGGACCGATAACATAAAAGCAAATTACCGCAGCGGCGGGGGCGAAAAAGGAAACCTGGCGGCGCTGCTGGTAAAAGACCTGAAGGCGTCGCTTCCTTCGCTGGAAAAAGCCTATAATCCCATGGCCGCCGCCGGCGGCGCGGAAACGGAAACCATCGCGGGGTTGATGGAAAGGGGCCCTTACCTGCTGCGACACCGGAACCGGGCCGTTACCCGCGAAGACTTCGAGAATTTAACTTACCAGGCCTCGGCCGGCATCGCCCGCGTCAAATGCCTCCCCAATACGAATGAATCCGGCCAAACAAAAGAAGGTTGGGTCGCCATTATCGTCATGCCCCACACCGATGCGGAACAACCCGTACTCTCTTTGCAATTGAAAGATAAAGTACTGAAATACCTGGACCAATACGCCCCCATGATCCCGGCGGCAAAAGACCATATCCGGGTAACCGGGCCGGTTTACATCGCAGTAACCGTTTATGCCCGGATCATGGCCGAGTCCATCGACGACGTGCCCGTGGTGGAACAAGAAGCCGATTCCCAACTCCGGGATTTTCTCCATCCCCTGACCGGGGGCAGCGACCAAAAAGGCTGGGAATTCGGGAAAATACCCTGTTTTTCCGATTTCTACGCATTGCTGGAGAAGATCGCCGGGGTCGATCACGTGCAGGACCTTTCGTTGAAGCTAACCCCGCAAACCGCATGCGCCGGGTTCACCGAAATTACCATAAAGCCGGATAATTTTGAAGGTCTCGGCGTCCCGCCGTATATCATGGTGTGCAGTGGAAAACATGAAATTGCAGTAAATATTAACACGTGAAATCCTGAAATTTCCTGGAAAAAATAAAATTACAAATGACAAATCACAAATCACAAACAAACTACAAAAAGACAATGAACAAAAAAACAAACATAAAAACCTTTCGCGTTTTTCGCGTATTTCGCGGTCCAGTTTTTGTTTTGAATTTTGAACCTTTGAGTTTTGAATTTGTTTGTAATTTGTGGTTTGTAATTTGTGATTTCCCGGCAAGCCGGACCTTTTTGGTTCCGGCTCGTCCGGGCCGTGTGTATAAAAAAATCCCCGGAAGGAGTTTTTAAAATGTCTCTGCCGATTCCCAATCTCGATGATAAAACCTTTAGCGAGCTGGTGGAAGAAGCCCGGAAAGTCATTCCCATTTACGCCCCGCAGTGGACGGATCACAATGTACATGATCCCGGTATTACTTTCATGGAGCTCTTTGCCTGGCTGTCGGAGATGCAGTTGTACAGCCTGGATTTCGTCAGCGACGCCCACCTGTTAAAATACCTGGCGCTGCTGGGTATGAAACCCGAACCCGCCTGCCCGGCTAAAGTCCACCTCCAATTAACCCCGACTTTCCCGCAATGTAAAACAATTCCCAAAGGCGCGCTCTTTCAAACCGGTTCGGCCGGTACGGATTTTTCCTTTGAAACAGAAGAGGCAATCGAAGTTATTCCCTTGCAAATAAAAAAAATTATCGGTTATTCCGCTTACCAATACATCGATATGACGGAATTTAATGAGCACCCCAAAACCTATTACCATCCCTTTGGCGAGTACCCGATGAAAGGGGATGCGTTTTATATCGGGTTGGCGGTTGAGGGCGAGCGTTCCAATATAACCGGGAAGCAAATCAGGCTTGCCGTTTATCCCTATGAAAGCGATTTACCGGCGGTGGGAAAGGGGTTGCCCGGCGAGCAAGAGTCGCCGGCCGGGATCCCGGGGGAGTTGTTCGAATCCCCGGCCGGGCCCGCTGCCTGGGAATACTGGAATAATAATGAATGGGTATCCCTGGACATAACCTGTTCCAATGGTCCTGTGTCGTTATTTTCAGCCAGGGGGTTTATATCCTTTTGCGCCCCGGCGGATTTAATCAAGGGAATTCCGCCGGAGTTTCCCTTTTCCTGGACTGAAACCGGCAATCCCCAATGGAAAGACGTCAACCAGTTGTGGCTGCGGTGCAGGCTCCCGGAAGCCCCCTTCGATATTGCGCCGCGCCTGGACAGGATATTGCTTAATGTCGTTACCGCCGTGGAGGGTCGGACCTATTCGTTGGAGGAGACCGGTTCCGGGTTGCCCTACCAGGTAGTAAAGACCGGGATATACCCGGTTATCGCCGGCAGCGAGACGGTGACCGTCGACGGCGTCGCGTGGCAAGCCGCGGCGGATTTCGACGCTTCCGGCGCCGGGGACTACCATTATGTTTTAAATCCTTCAAAAGGGGAAATTAATTTCGGCAATGGCGTGAACGGCGCAGTACCGCCGTTGGATAAAATAATAAACATTGTATATCGGGGTGGTGGTGGGCAGAAGGGAAACATCGACGCCGCCGTGGTTAGCGAATCCGGGGTAGTGGGGGTTGCCGTCGCCAACCCGTTCCCCGCATATGGCGGCAAGGATGAGGAGACCATCGACAATGCGTTTATTCGTTTTAAAAAAGACCTGGCTATCCCGTACACCGCGGTGACGGCGGAAGATTATGAATATATTGTGAAGCAGACGCCGGGGTTGAGGGCAGCGCGGGTTGTGGCGCTTCCGCAGAGCAGTAATGGGGAGAATGAAAATGAGACCATTATCATAGCGATCCCGTACAGTTTTGCCAAATGTCCCGCGCCTTCGCTGTCTTTCAAGAAGGCCGTGTGTCGGTACCTGGATATGCACCGGCTTGTTACCACGTCGATAAAAGTATGCGATCCCGAATATATTGGGATTTCCGTAAGTGTAAAAGTTAAGATTAAGCCTGGATTTGAGCCGTTGCAGATGAAGGATAGAATAAAAGATGCGTTGGATAATTTTTTAGCGCCGCTGGATTTGGAGGGCAGTTCCGGGGGGTGGCCTTTTGGGAGGGCGGTATACCGGTCCGAGGTTAACGAAGTATTGGAGGGTGTAGAGGGCGTCGATTGTGTAATGGGATTATCGCTTTCCGCGGTGGGGAAATGGTTTGAGAATCGGGGTGGGGATATCATTATCGGTTCGTTGAGTTTGGTATATCCCGGGACGCACCGGGTAGAGATAATCGGTTCCGAAACAAAATGCAAAAGATAAAATGAAAAGAAAACAATTAGCCGCTAAGAACGCGAAGACACGCGAAGAAAAATTTAGCCACGGACTTACACGGACAAACACGGACTTTTTTACCTTAGCGCCCCTTCGCGTTCTTCGCGGCTCTTCAAAACAGGGTGCGACTCAAGGGGGTATTAAACAATGGCATTAGCCGTATGTAATGGAGCGACGTTGCAGTGTAGTTTTGGGGTAGCGCCCGGGACTTTGACTGTTTTGCCGGACAAGATGGTGATGACGACATCGCAGCCCATGGCCACCATTATGGACAATAAGCCCATGGTAAATATAGCGCCTTTCGGGATGTGTACTTCGATAGCGAATCCCACGGTGGCGGCGGCGACTGCGGCTGCATCGGGGGTATTGACGCCGCAGCCCTGTATACCCGTGACGCCGTCGCCCTGGGTTCCCGGCGCCCCGACGGTATTAGTTTCCAACATGCCGGCGCTGGATAATAGTTCCATGTTGTTGTGTCAATGGGCGGGGATGATCCAGGTAGTGGTTCCCGGGCAGGTCAAAACGCAGGCGCCATAAATGGCAAATAACAAATTACAAATTACAAATCACAAACAAATCTCAAAAAAACAATGAACAAAAAACAAATGACCAAAACAAAAAACGGGCTTCGCGTTCTTATTAAGGGCGCACACGGGGGCGCGCCCCTACCGAAAATAATAATTTGTGTAAATCCGTGTAATCCGTGGACGAATGTTTTTTTAATTCGTGTTAATTCGTGTAATTCGTGGGCAGTTTTTGTTTTGAATTTTGAAAATTTGAATTTTGGATTTGTTTCGGATTTCGGATTTCGGATTTCGAATTTAATTAATAAACATAATCGTGGATAAGAACATGAATGAAAACAATTTTTTTATAATCAATACCGTTCCTCTTTGGGCGGAGGGAGTACAGGATGGGAACATCCTCATCGGCGACAGTGGAATAACCTTAAATAAATCCAGCGACTACACATATGAAGATACCATTATCCCGCCCGCGGTGGAGCCGGTATCGTTGGACAGGGACGCTTGCGGGGTGCTTTATATCCTGGATCGAAATAAAAAGAACGTCCTGCTGTTCGATATCAAGAACCGGTATTCCCGTTGGATGACGCATATACCATTTGAGAATCCCGTTTCCATTGCCATCGACGAGTTCGATTTATATATCGTGGATGCAGTGGGTACAGGAGAGTGGAAGTTGTACTGCGCGGCCCGGGTGAACGGCCAGATGCGAAGAGAAATGGAAATCCCTTTTGAGGCCCGGATCGCGTCATGTGGGGACGGTTTGTTGTATGTACTGGATATAAAGAATCAAAAAGTATTTAAGACCGGGTGGCAATGGGACTTGCAGGAAGTAGTGAACAATTTGGAAGGGGCCGCGGATATCGCATCCGACCGGGACGCCAATATTTACATATTGCAGCCCGAAAAGCGGGACATTCTCATGTTCGCTAAGGATGGAAATTTCAAGCAGTCGCTGTCGATCCCTTTCGAGCCGGACGCCCAGTTCTTGAACCTGGCCGTGGAGAGCAGCGATCATATTTTCCTTGGGTTTGCCAAAGAAAGTTCCACGGGATGGGGCATCCTCCAATTGACCAAAAGGCTCAAATACGCCATATCCGGGACGTATACCGGCAAAGTTTTCGACAGCACACAGACCGGCTGCCGGTGGAGCAAGCTCATCCTGGATGCGGACATCCCGGCCAACACCCGGGTTACCCTGTCTTACGCCGCTTCCGACGATGAACCCGGCCCCGCCGGGCCGTACGCCCGCGCCCCCATCGTGAACCCCACGGATGCGTTATTGAGGGACGCCGTGGGGCGGTATATCCGTTTCAAGATAGAACTGTACGGCGACGAAAACGGTTGGACCGCCCCCTTTATCAGGAGTTTAAAAATCGTTTTCCCAATGGTCACCTATTTACGTTATTTGCCGGAAATCTACCAGGAGAACGAAGAAAGCAGCGAATTCCTGGAACGGTTCCTCTTACTTTTCGAGACCTTTTTAGCCCAAAAAGAAGGGCAGGCGTTTCAATTTACAAAGTACATGGACCCCGGGGCGGCGCCGAACGAATTTATTCACTGGCTGTCATCATGGTTGGCCATTGCCTATGATGAAAATTGGCCCATGGATAAAAAACGGCAATTGCTCCGCTGGGCCCCGGAACTCTATAAAAAGCGGGGTACACCCTGGACGCTGTCGCGGCTCATCGAATTCTTTTCCGGTATTAAACCGATTATCATCGAGCCCTTTCATTTAAAATGTATCGATAAGAATAATGAAGAATATAAAGAACTGGTGGGGAAACTTTACGGTTCGGGTTCCTACCGGTTCACCGTGTTGGTTCCGCCCAACTGGGAAGACCCGGGCGCCCCGGTAAAAAAGGCGAAGCAGGTTACCGAAGCGGAACGCGGCGTCATGCAGCGGATCATCGACACCGAAAAACCCGCCCATACCGTCGGTTGTTTACAGGTATTGGAACCCTGGTTTAATCTTGATAGGCATACTTACCTGGAAATTAACACCGTACTGACGAAACCCCAATTCATACTGGAAAAGACTTCGGTCCTGGCCAGGGATACGGTTATATATGAAAAAGAACCGGGCGGCCGGGTGGGCGAAAAATCCCGGGCCGATATCGATTCTATATTAACATAATAACAAGGAGGAAAGGAAAATGCCGGACTCTAATGATAAAAAAACAGGTTTCGGGCTCAGTCGATTCCTGAGGAACCATTATTTCCGCGGGAAGTTATTGACTACCCGGGACTTTGAGGCGGAACAGGATTATCTGGATAACAAAAGACATTTGCTGAACCGGATGATCGGCGGCGCCGGGATTATCTGCGGTTTGGGGATAGATGACGTCGAATTCTCCCAGAGCGATAATAACGTAAAAATCCGCTTTAAAACAGGGGGCGCGGCCATCGACGGTTGGGGCAGGGAAATTGTCGTCCCCATCGAAGATAATCCCAGGGATATCCGGGTAAAACAGGGATCGACCCCAACCTATTTGACCCTTGCCGACCTTGAAAACGACCCATATTATTTATACCTGGAATACAATCCCCAGGAAGGGGAAATGGTCAATTCCGCATCGGAAAATTCCAGTTGCGGCGAAACCTGTTACCCCAACCGGGTCATTGAAAATTTCGAAGTTATTGCCGACACCGTTAAGCCGGGCGCCCAGACCATTGTCTGCCCGGATTTCACCGGTGAAACATCGGGCGCCGCGGCAAGGAAAGCGGTGAAGAAATGGTTGTGGGACCAGACCGCCGAAATATGCAAAATCCCCGGCGAAAGCAGGATATTCTTCCTGGCCTTAAGCAAAGGCAGTACGATTGCCGTTGATCCGCAAAAAACCGCGCAGTACGTCGCATCGGTAACCAACCACAGGGTCCTGTCGGAACTGTTGGCCTGCCACGTATCCGATTTCGACAATCCCCATAAAATCAGCGCCGCGCTGTTAGGGGCGCTGAAAAGCGTGGACGGGGTAAGCAATCCCGGCGGCAACGTGGACCTGGTAAAAGATAATAGTATTACCATAACCCCGGATGACGCCAATAATACCATTAAAATAGGGGAAAGCCATTCCGCCAGGACCGACAACCCCCACCAGACCACAGCCGCACAGTTAGGGGCGCTCAAAAGCGTGGACGGGGTAAGCGACCCCGGCGGCAACGTGGACCTGGTAAAAGCAAATAGTATTACCATAACACCCGATATCCCCGGCAAGAAAATAACCATCGGGGAAACCCATTCCACAACTTCCGGGAATCCCCATGAAACCAAACATGCGGATATTAAAGAAGTCCTGCCGGTTTTTGGCGACGCCGACAATGATAAAAGAAATAAGCATATTTCCAACAATGACGCCGAAAAGTGGAACAGCGTCGTTGAAGGCGTGGGCTTGAAAAGCATCGACGGCGTGGTTAACCCGGGCGGGAATATCGATTTGATCGGGAAGAACTCGCTGACCATTACCCCGGATATGACCGCCAAAACCATTACCATCGACGAAAACCATTCCACCAATATGGAAAACCCGCACAAAACCACGGCGGAGCAGGTGGAGGCCCTTTCGCTCAAGGGGGGAGTAGTAAACGGCAATGTTTCGATAAAAGGCAATGTCGATCTGGCAACCGTGGAGCCCTTTCACGTAAGAAGCGGGAATACCGTTGCCAGTTTCGAATCCGCGGGCGATGAAGCGCACCTCATCTTAACCACGAAGGAAGGTTTCGATAATCGGGTCCATATCGTCAATCGGGCCGGGGGCAGGGCCGCCATAAGGGCCCCCCGTAATGTGCGCCCCAAAGACGCATTTAGCGTCCTGGCCAACGGGAATGTCGGCGTTGGGACCGAAGTTCCCGACAGCACCCTCTCCGTTGTAGGGGAGAGGGGGGTCGATTTCCCGCTGGACGGGAACCAGATCGCCGCCGGCTTTTACGGCAGTCCCGGGTCCAATGGCCGGCCCATCGTGGTTATAAACAGGGGTAACAAAGGCGAAGACGGGGTGAACTACGGCCCGTTAATCAGTTTCTTGTTCCACGGGAAAGATGTCGGGCGCATAACCGTTAATGAAAACGGCGCCCTTTCTTACCTCCCATTCACGGGCTCTCACCTGGGGTGGAGCAACGAAACCCTCGAGTTGAATATCCTGGTTTCCATGACCGGGGAAAATAAACTTTCGCTTGGGGACTTACCCACATCCGAACCGCTTTATGGGGTCGTCGCCGCCAAAATCAAAAACGATAGAAAAGTCCTGGGGACAGTGTTTTCCAGGGAAAATGAGCAAATCCTGGTGGCCGCGGTAGGGAACCATTTTATCTGGGTCGCGGACGCCGGCAAAGATATCGAAGCAGGGGACGCGCTCATCTCATCCGGTACGCCGGGCCACGCCCAAAAAGACCCCGAAGAAGACAAATACAGTTATGTCATCGGCAGGGCCGCCCAGGACGTCAGATGGGCGGAAATTACAGATTACATCGAAGCGAATGTCAACGGGAAAAAACAAAAAATAAAACATACCCTTATCTCGGTGTTGTTCGGCTTCTATGAAAAATGGAACCACTTTTAAATTTATATAGATGCTTTAAAAAACAAAAAAGGAGGCATGGAAGATGACAAATTCTAACGATAACAAAACAGGTTTTGGACTCAGTCAATTCCAGAGAAATCGATATTTCTACGGTAAATTAATGACGGTCAAGGATTTTGAAGTAGAGCAGGATTATATGAATGAAAAGAGACGCCTGCTGAACCGGTTGGTTGCCGGCGCGGGAGTAATATGCGGGTTGAGGCCGGACCAGGATGACGTGGAAATAAGCAATGCCGGCGGTAATATAAAAATCAAATTTGTAACCGGCGGCGCGGCCATCGACGGTTGGGGCAGGGAAATCGTTATCCCCATCGAAGATAGCCCCAGGGATATCCGGATAAAACAAGGGTCCACGCAGGTTAATTTAACCCTGGCCGACCTGGGAAGCGCCGCGTATTATTTATACCTGGAATATGATCCCCGTGAAGGGGAGATGGTCAGCTCGGCTTCGGAAAGTTCCGGCTGCGAAGAAACCTGCTGCCCCAGCCGGGTAATTGAAAATTTCCAGGTCATCGCATCCACTACCCCGCCCGATACCCTGACTATCGTATGCCCGGTTTTCACCGACGAGCCGACGGAAATTGACGCCAGGAAAAAAGTCAAGAAATGGTTGGTGGACCAAACTTCCGAATTATGCGGCATCCCCATGGAGAGCAAGATTTTTTTCCTGGCCTTAAAAAAAGGCAGCGCCTTATTGATCGATCAGCAAACAACCGCCCAGTACCTTACCTTTGTGGCCAATAACCGGGCCCTTTCCGAATTATTGGCCTGCCATATATCCGACTTCAGCAATCCCCATAACACCACCGCCGCGCAGGTAGGGGCGTTGACCAGTGTGGACGGCGTCGGGAATCCCGGCGGCAACGTGGACCTGGTGGCGCAGAACAGTATCTCCATTGCCCCGGATGATACGGCCAATACCATTACGATTGGAGAAACCCATTCCGGTATAACGGGCAATCCCCACGGGACAAACCATTCGCAACTGAACGGGGTCCTGGGGGCCAGGGCGGCGGTTCCCAACCAGGATAAACATATTGCTGCTCAAGATGTTGTTAAATGGGACAGCGCCGTGTATAAAGTCGGCGGCGTCCAACCCAACGCCTCAGGTGAAATTCTCATCAAAGCAGGCAGTAATATTGCCATCTCCCCCTCAGGCCCAAATGAGATTACCATTACATCTGCCGGGGGCGTCATGCCAAAAACAGGCGCTATCCCGGTACAACTCGATTCCAATGGGTCTGCGTACGTGATCGTTGACCCCGGTTTTTCCCATTATAATTATATGGTTTATCTCGGATTCGAAGACAGCAGCGACATTAACTACTCCGGGTTTTCGACGGATACGATGGCTTCACCGGATCTAAGAGATCTTGTGAGAAGCGCATCAACCACAAGCATAAACGGCGATATCAATACCGCTGCCGCGGATTTTACAATTTCCACACAGCCTACGTTTACTATTCTTCCTACACTACCTACACAACCTACACTACCTATAGAACCTACGTTTACTATTCTTCCTACACTACCTACACAACCTACGTTTACTATTCTTCCTACTTTTACTACACTGCCCACATTTCCTACACAACCTACATTTACTATTCTTCCTACTTTTACTACATTTCCTACATTTCCTACACTGCCTACAATTCCAATTCCCAGGTCGATTCTCAACATGAGTTCTTCGGTTTTTAAAACCGGGCCCAATGCAAATAAATTTGCCGTTTATATCGCGTCCAATATGAGCGCGCACACTATCCAGGTGAGATGGTGGGCTATCCCGGGTGAAGTTGTCGCCGCGCCGACGGCCACCCTTCCTACGGTCACATTTACCATACCGACATATACTTTTACGACGCCGACGTTAACCATTCCCACTCCTACATTAACCATCATACCGACCTTGACCCAAACCATCCCGACATTAACCATCCCGACATTAACCATCATGCCGACCTTTACCCAAACCATCCCGACATTAACCATCATGCCTACCTTGACCCAAACCATCCCGACATTAACCGTCATGCCGACCTTAACCCAAACCATGCCGACATTAACCGTCATGCCGACCTTTACCCAAACCATGCCGACATTAACCGTCATGCCGACCTTGACCCAAACCATGCCGACATTAACCGTCATGCCGACCTTAACCCAAACCATGCCGACATTTACCGTCATGCCGACCTTTACCTTTATGCCAAAAACCGCGACGCCCACGACGCCCAAGATGCCTACGACAATGCCCACCGTCATTACCCCCGGGGTAGGATACCTGGCGGATATTACAGGAATAGGGCCTGTAATCGCCGATAAACTCACTGCCGGCGGGATTACCTCCATCGCGCAATTGGCGGCGGCCGCCCCGGGACATGTCGCCGAAATCCTGGGGTACAGTACCACCACCAAAGCCGCCGCTTTTATCAAGGAGGCAAAAAGCCTGATGGGGAAAAAATGAACGTACTTTTCATACACCCTTCCTATCCCAGCCAGTTTACCCAGATTGCGCATAAAATGGGACAGCATAAAAATATCAAATGCTCTTGCCTGGTGGATGCGGGTTTTACCCCTCAAATCCAGTCCGATGGAGTACCCATCGCTTATTACGGATATCAAAAAGACGGCTGCTCCAACAGCGCCAGTTATTTTTACTCCTCCACCTGTGAAGACGCCATCCGTAACGGTAAAGGGGCGGCGCAAGCCCTGGCCGCCATCATGCAAACCGGTCCCATCGATGTCGTGGTGGGACATGCCGCTTTCGGCACTACCTTTTTCATAAAAAAAATGTTGGCTGTACCGGTCATTTCATATGTGGAACTCCCCGGTTATGATATGGCCTGCTCCCGGCCCGAGTTCCCCCCCCTGATGGAACACCGTTTCCTGGATATTTCCTTTAAATCCATCGTATATACCAGCGCCATCCATTCCGACATGATCATCGTTCCTTCGCGTCACGCCGGGAAAAGTTTTCCCCCGGAACTGCAGCCCAAAATCCGCGTGCAGATGGAAGGGTTTCCCATCGTACCGAACCATTACGACAAAGAGGGGCTCCGAAAAACATTGGGACTTCCCGGTTCCGGCCCCATAATCGGCTTTGCCGGGCGAACCCTGGAAGCCATGCGGGGGTTCGATATATTCGTTAAAATTGCCGCCCAAATCAAAAAAGAACTGCCGGGGGCGCATTTCCTGGTAATCGGCGACGACAAAACCATCTATGGCAACGAAAAAGCTTACCTGGGGCAAAAAAATTTTAAACAATATGCCTTTGAATCGGCAAACCTGGGGGAAGACCGTTTTATCTTTTATAACTTCCTGCCCCGCGATCAATTTGTACAGTATCTCCAGGCCATGGACCTTTTCATTTGTCCCCTCTTCGAAGGCGCCGGGAATTGGACTTTATTCGAGGCCATGGCCTGCGGGTTAAAAATTTTAGCCTCCGACCGCTGTTTTATACCCGAGGTTATCACGCACGGGGAGGAAGGTTTCTTATTGGATCCGTATGATATCGATGGATTTGTAAGCAAAAGCCTTGAAATATTAGCGGATACCGAAAACTATCGCTATTTAGGAATAAACGCCCAAAAAAAAATTAAAAAAGATTTTTCCGTGGAAAAAGCGGTTAAAGGGTACGTGGATATTATTAACGAAGTGATTCACAATAATTAGCCTTTACCGCTGAACAGCGGAGGCAATATGACAGCGAAAATAAAACAAGTTCAACGCCGCGAAGAAGTTAGCGCAAAAAAACAGGCCGGGGGGCTAAATAAATCCGGGGTTGCCGGGCAAAATCCAGCCTATATCGACCGGGTGCTGTATTTGCAGCGAACCGTGGGCAACCGAAAAGTGGCCGGGTTGATAAGTTCCGGTAATCTCCAGGCCGGTTTCGACAAAAGTAAATCCAAATATGCCGATTTTATATTAACCGGTGGAGACGCATTACAAAGGCAAGAAGGGGGGCAGCCGGTTCGAACCGGGACCGAATGCACCCCCGGCGCCGGGATTCCAAATACAAATTGCGGCGCCTATCTAAGCAATAATTGGTGGCTTCCCCTGGCGTATGTCAATAACGCCACCTGCGCTTGCCGGGAGACGCCCAACGAACCGACCGCCAATTGCGTGCGGAAGTTTTTGCAGGACCGCCTGGCGGCCGCTCCCTTTTGGCTTAAAGCGGCGGCAGTCGCGCAAAAAACCCAGGAGATAGTTAATCCCGTGGGATACCAGGCTTTTGTTCAAGCATTTTTAACGCCTCAGATCTACCGGGATCATGTGGATGCTTATCGCAACTGCTGCTGCCCTTCGGGCCCCGCGCCTTATCCCGCCTGGATAGGCGTTACATCCGTACCGCTGCCCTGTCCCATTGTCGGAGAATCCATAAGGCAATTTGGGTCCTGTCACGGAACCCCGGGAACATGGTGACCCCGGAGGGTAAATTACAATTTACAAACCACAAATTACAAACAAAAAACAAATCCCAATGGAGAAAATTCAAAACAAAAACTACCCACGAATTACACGAATTGACACGAATTTCCGTAGGGGCGCGCCCCCGTGTGCGCCCTTACTAAGAACGCGAAGCCCTTTTTTTGTTTTGGTCATTTATTTTTTGTTTATTGTCTTTTTGTAGTTTGTTTGTAATTTGTAATTTGTGATTTGTAATTTATTAAGTTAGGAGTTTAATATGGCTGAACAAATAAAAATAACCGAAAGAAAAGCAGAGGGAAAAGCAAAACTCCCTGTTAATGTGTTATATAAATCAAACGTTCCCGGTTTGAATTCTTCCTATATGGACCGGGTCATGCATTTGCAAAGAACCGTGGGCAATCGCGAAGTTTCCCGGTTGATTCGTTCCGGGGCTTTGCAGGCCAAACTACAAATCGGCCAGCCCGGCGATATCTACGAACAAGAAGCCGACCGCATCGCCCACCAGGTAATGCGCATGCCGGATGAAAAGCAGTCATTGGTCAATGGTCATTTGTCATTGGTTCAACGACAATCCGGATGCCCGGGATGCGAAGAGGAAGAAGAACCCATATCCCGGAAAGCGTCCGGGGGGGAAAATTTATTAGCCCATGAACTGACCCATGTCGTACAGCAAGCCGGGGACGCACGCACAAAAATCCGGAGACAGGCCGCCGCTCCCGCGGCCGCTTGTAATCCTTGTCCGAACCCGGTAAACCCGTCGGTAAATGTTTCTATACGCCCCATGGTTAGAAATGTTGTGCTTCCTGCCAATGGAATCGCCGAAACACCCTGGAATACGGCAAATGTAACGTTTGTTTCCGTCTGGCATCGTGAAAGGCGGAATTGCAACACCTGCGCCGCGCCTGGCGGTACGATGGACGGATGGGACCTCTGTGCAAGGAGCATCAATATTCTAGCAACAGTGAATATGGATATCAACCAGGCTGAGATTAATCGGGTTGGGGCTGGAGGTGAACGGTGGCACATGGATTGCGGAAACACCGCCATGGGGGCTACGTTTATTACTCGCGCCAATGCCATGACTACATTAACCACCCCTCGCCGTTATACCATTGCCGGGGGAAGGGCGCATGAAGGATATCACGTCCAGGTTTCCGAACGGCTCTTACGAGATCGTATCCGCGCCAGGAATGATATCCGGCAGATTTGTCCTTATTCAGCAACCGTTATCGCCACATGGAAAACCAACCTTGAAACTGCAATAAAAACCGATGCCAATACTTTTCTCAGGGGAAACCCCAATGAACCCAATGAAGAAAGAAATGCAAACGCAGCCGCTTGCCCTTCCCATGCGGCCCCTTAAGGCGTCAGGGCGTCAAGTCTTGCATGACAACATTTAATGCTGTCATGATTAAAAGGAACTCTTAATTAAGTATAAAATGAGGAGTTTAAAATGGCTGAGCAAATAAAAATAACCGAAAGAAAAACAGGGGATAAAGTGAAACCCCCTGTTCATGTGTTATATAAATCAAACGTTCCCGGTTTGAATTCTTCCTATATGGACCGGGTTTTGCATTTGCAGCGAACCGTGGGCAATCGCGAGGTAGCCCGATTAATCCGCTCCGGTTTTTTGCAGGCCAAACTTACAATCGGCCGGCCCGGCGATATTTACGAACAAGAAGCCGACCGCATCGCCGACCAGGTGATGCGCATGCCGGATGAAAAGCAGTCATTGGTCAATGGTCATTTGTCATCGGTTCAACGACAATCCGCATGCCCGGGATGCGAAGAGGAAGAAGAACCCTTATCCCTGAAAGCCTCCGGGGGCTGCGGCGGTTCGGATGTGATGTCATGCGTCGAATCCCATATTAATGCTTTAAAGGGAAGTGGGCAACCCCTTTCTCCCTCCTCAAGGGGATTTTTCGAGCCCCGTTTTGGCGCGGATTTCAGCCAGGTCCGGGTGCATGCCGGTTCGGATGCGGCGGCAATCGCCACGGAGATAAATGCAAAGGCATTTACCACCGGGAACGACATCTTTTTCAATACCGGCCAGTACTCGCCGGGAACATCCGGTGGTAAAAGCCTCCTGGCCCATGAGTTGACGCACGTCGTACAGCAGGGGGCTGCACCCGGCATTCAGCAGCGCTCTACGCTTGAAAACGGCGCGCCGCAATTCCGGTCCGGCGAAGTGCGTATGGGACTGGCCGGCCGCCTGTTGCAGTGTTGGCCCGGCGACGGCATGTTGCCCCCGGGAGACTGCGGTTGGGCGAGGTATCTTGTTCTCCGGGGATCGGTCGAGACGGCAAAGGCGGTGGTGAATATGCTGGGCGCCTGCGCCGCGGGCGATAATTGTCTTACGCTGGCGACCAAGATCGCTGCCATCACAGCGGAGATCGCCGCGCGCCTGGCGCTGGACACAACGTGCTTCAGGGGCGGAGATGCGGGCCATCGCCAGCAAGTGCAAGATAAGGTCAATATGCTGAACCGCTGTTACGGGTTCTTCAATGTGTTGAACTGTCCGCCGGCGCTGGTGGCAGCGATGGCGGTGGTTGTCGAACGTGCGCGCGAAGTCATCGCGGCCGCGGCCGTGGTAGTGGCCCTTGCGCTGGTTGTCGCGCTCATCGCGGCAATTGTCCTGCTGGTGAAGGCCATCATTGCGGCGATCGCCGCCGCCGCCGCCGGGGCCGCCGCTGCAGCCGCTGCAGCAGGCGCCGCCGCGGTTATGGCTGTGCTCCTTATGCTGCTCAGAAATGTCTCGCCCGAGGGGGGCCCGCCAATTGCGTGATAATATGCAAACACCTCCCAACATGATCTCTAAAGAGTTCTTCCTGGACGCCTTCGCCTCACGCCCCCGGCCCCTGGCGACCGGGATATTGCGACCGGCCGTGAACCGCGACGGCGACCGCCTGCGCGAATTCCTCGCTAAGAAGACATCCCCGGAACTCACGGCGCCCGAAATCGGGGCCGAGGTCGAAGGCAACCTCTGGATGCTCACCCCGGAGGCATTCCGATACTTCTTGCCGGCATTCCTGCACGCTGCCCTGGCGTCCTATGCATCCGTCAGTGTCTTCGCTTCCGAGCTGGTAGGCGCACTCACCGAACCCTCTCGGGCGGACGTCGTAGCAGCGCTGGACCGGGTAAATCAAATCCCGCCTGGCCTCGGTTTGCCGAAAGATATGACCGAACTTTTCCGTAAGCAGCAGCTCGAATGGTTCGATTCCGGCATCCCAGCGGCCATTTTCCACGAGCGCGTCGACGGTCTGACCGCCGCGGAAGGCGCCGCGATTCTAGCCTTCTTCGGCGCCTTCAAGGAGACACACGGCTTGAATTTTCCGTTTAGGGAGCTGGAGATCGCTGTCGAAAGGTACTGGGCCCGCTATCGTGCGCCGTAAGGGGCGATTTTTTGCCTACCCCGTTCCTCCCCTGGTGTACCTTTGCGTCTTCGCGCCTTTGTGGCTATTTTTTTATTAGCCTTACGTTTTTTGCGGACTTTTTTGACAGTTTCTTCGGGCTCAGGGATTAAGCGATTTGCTTTTTTTATGCCATTGAGCGTCACTTTAAATTTATTACGGATTTTATCGGGAGCGGCTTCATTACCGATTCCGGCCACCAGGGGACGTTTCTTTTCAAAAAGTTCTTGAACAACGCTTGAAATATTTTTAATTTCACTGCCGATGCGCTTAAATCTGCGGTTGATTTCGTTTATGCTTATCTCCGAAAATTTATACCTGATTTGCAGAAAGGCGGACATTAACAATACTTTATCGGTTAATTTCTTTACGTCGGAGTCGGCGAATAAATCCAACACCATATCGTAATCGGCCAATGTTTTCCTCCGGATTATCGGTGGGGTAGGGGGTTCTTCTTTTAGGGGAAGAGTTACGCTTATTTTAGCGGAATCTTCTTTTTCAAATGGTTTTTCAACCATGGCGTCGGCTAATCTTTCCTTAACCCAATGAATCGCACGGGAAGCCTGGCTTTTGTCCAGGTTGCGAAACGCCTCTAACACTTTGTTCATGGCAATAATTTCAGGATCGATATTTGTCACTTTATCCTCCTTTCTCATATAATTAAAAAAGCCCCCGGATGAATGGTTTCAGAATCCGGATGTGGCTCCAGGGATGTATAAAAATCATACTATATTAATTTACTATTTTTTTTTAGATTTGTCAATGACGGTGGGACCTTTAAATGCAAAGTGGTACTTTTTTGGTGTACCCTGCGCCTTCGCGTCCTGGCGGCTATTTCTGCATTAGTTGCAAAAAATTCTTTTTTTGTTTAAGATAGAACATGGAGAAAATAAAAAATGAGTAACGATTCGGAATACTCCGCCGGGAACTACGATCTGCATTTGCATACGATCGTTTCCGACGCGGAAATAACACCCTCGGAAATCCTCCACTGCGCCGAAGAACTTAACCTGAAGAAAATTTCTATCACGGACCACGACGCAGTGGGCGCTTATTTTTACTTCGATTACGACCTTTCCGTAAAAGCGAAGGAAATGGGCGTTGCCGTTATCCCCGGCATCGAGCTGGACAGCTATTATTCGGGGGTGGAAGTGCATGTCCTGGGGTATGGCATCGATGTTAAAAACAGGGAATTAAACGATTACCTTGCCGATATTCATTTGCTTAGAAGACAAAGAATCGCAGAGCAGATAGAAAAAATCAACCGTTTCTATAAAAAAGAGGTGATTATAAAGGATGAAATTTTCATCCCCCACCGGGATACGTTGATGAATCCCCACCTGGTGCATGTTTTATTAAAAAAAGGGTTGTTTTCGGAGTATAGAGAAGCCGACCGGTGGATGTCGGAAAATGCAAAATCGTCGGTAGTTGTACCGAAACCGTCTACGGCCAAGATGATCGAACTGGTTATTAAGGCAGGGGGGCAAGCATTCCTGGCCCACCCGGGGTATTATATCCTGAAACACGGCCTGGACATCGATAAAATGATGGTGGAATTACAACCCGTGGGCCTAACCGGCCTGGAAACGGAATATCCTTATTTTCAAACCGGCCCGAAATTTCAATCCCGGGAAGTCGAAGTGGAAATGATTAAATCTCTTTTCCAAACGGCCCGGAAATACAATCTTAAAACCAGCCGCGGCAGCGATGCCCACCGTTTAGATCAGATGAGGGCGTTCCAAAAACTGCCCACGAATGACACGAATTAACACGAATAAAAAACACTTGTCCACAGATTACACTGATTATCACAGATTACAGGTGGTTTTTTCTTCTCTTCTTCTCCTCTTCTCTTCTGCTTTTTCCGCTCTTCCGATCTTCTTCGCTTCCTCGCTTCCTGTTTTACCTTCATCATTCATCATTCATCATTCTATCTCTTTTTAATCACCTTCACCCTGCTTTTGGGGGACGTTAGCGCTTTCGATGTTTTCAGGTACTCCATGAATATTTCCGCATCCCCAAATCCGGTGTCGTCTTTATCTTTGGCGTTTCCAAAAACGGTATAACCGTCCTTACCCGAAGCGATAAAACTATTGACGGCAATATGGTAAATTTCATCGTCTTTGAGATCGAACCAACCGTCATTTGTTTCTACTTGCACGATAAGGAAAAAATCGTCGTCCGCTTTATTAAAATCCACTGCATAGCGCAAGCCGGCCGGGTAAGGAAACGCGCCGTCCGCTTTAAGAATAACGGCTTTTAAAGCCTGTTTCAAGTCGGCCCCGTTTAGGTCCAGCAGCACCAGCGTATTCCCGAAAGGCAGCAGTTCATACACCTGGCCGATAGTGATATCCCCGGCAGGTAAATCGCCCCTGACCCCCCCGGCATTCTGGATCACGATCTGGGTATTTTTATTTTTCAATGATTTCGCTTTCCACAGCAGCGCGTCCGCCACTACGGGCGCGATCATGCTGCCGTTGTCGAGGACGCCGGCGGTTTCATGCTTATCCCCGGGCTGCCGGACATGCCACAAATCTACCTCGCTGCGACCGATGATTTCCTGTTTTAACTTAAGGATAGGCGCGGAAAACTTAGCCAGCAGCGCATCTGCTTCTTTATTTTCAGTCTTCATCTCCAGCGCCGGGTCTTTTTCGATAAAATCGGCAATGGCTTTAAACGTTTCCGCATCCACCGGTTCCTTTTGTCCGTCGGCGTTCTTTTGCTGGAAATCCGCCGGCTTATTACCGGTTAAAAAAACCGGTTGGCCGGAATAGTTGACGACTTTACCGGCGTTATCGAATGCCACCTCCAGGACCCCCAGGATTTTACTTTTTTCCCAGGCCTGCACTACCAGTACGGTATCCTGTTGGGGATTCTTGACAACATAGGGGTACTCTGCTTCCGGTGAAAGTTCCGGGAGGGCTTCAAAACGGCCCAGCAGGGTATGGGTATGTCCGCCCACCACCACGTCGATATTGTCCACGGCTTTGGCCAGCGCGATGTCGTTTTGGAAGCCCTGGTGAGAAAGCACGATAATGATATCGACCCCCTTGCGGGTTAATTCGGCCGCCAGGGTTCTGACCACCGGGATAGGGTCATTGAATACCAGGCGTTGTCCCGGGCTTGAGACCGCCGGCGTTTCCGTGGTGGTTATACCGATAATGCCCACTTTCCGGGACCCGAACTTTTTTATTTCATAAGGTTTTAGTTTTCCGGCCAGGAAACGTTCTTTTTCCGCGGATATATTGGCAGCGAGGACAGGGAACTGTTTTTGGGCGCCGGAGATGAAAATTCTCAGCGCTACCGGGCCTTTATCGAATTCATGATTGCCGGTGCACATGGCATCCAGTTTCATGAGTTTAAGAAACTCCAGGTCTGCCAGACCCCGGTATTTTATAAAATACAAACTGCCTTGAAAGACATCGCCGGCGTGCAGGAACAAGAAATTCTTCCCAGTCTGGTGCAGTTGCTGCACTTTCGCGGTCACGGCGGGGAAACCTCCCATCGTGGTATAGGTTTTCGTTCCGTTAACGGTTATTGTTAATGCCGATGGTTCCAGGTTGGCGTGGGAGTCGTTGAGGTGGGCGATGGTTAAGGTAAAGGGTTTCGCATCCCGCGATGCGTCCGCGCCATAGAGGCCATACCCCTGGACAATGAGTAACAGGACTATTAAGAGGCTAATGGGGCCGGATGATTTTAAAAAGTGTTTCTTCATTGTAACTCCTTATTTAGAACCTATAGGCAATGCCGCCCCTGAAAATGATCCCGTCGTAGACGGCGACTTCACCCAGGAGGTAAAGGTTATTAATGATTTCTCCCCGCAAACCGAATTGTATATGAACGATGGGGAAGAAACTCAGCGGGTATTTATCGCCTTCTTCTTCCATTTCATCCAGGACCTGTCTGAGGGTTTTTTCTTCGTGGGCGGTTTCGGTTTGCGTGGCGCCGCTGCTGTGATAGAGGGTGGCTTTGGTGTCGGCTTCAAATGTACCGTTGAGGGCGCCCATGCCGACGCCGATCCCGATATAGGGATGGACGCGGCCCGAAGGCCAGAGGTCCCAGCGGAAACTGAGGTTAAAGGAGTGGGGATATACGTCCATTGTCCCTTTGGCTTCAGCTTCCAACCGGTTGCCGGCGTTATCGTGGTCCGTGTAAGCGCCGTTGATTTTGGCTTTAAAATTATTGCGTTCGTATGAGACGCCGATGGAAAAGGAGCCGTTTTTCCCGCCGGGGAAATAGCGGAGATCGAAGCCGAGATTATTGCCATTGGAATCAAATTTGAAATTTCCTTTTTCCGGGTCATAGAGTTCTAAGTCCGGGTCGAAATTCTTTTCAATTTCACTTTTCATCAAATTGAGGGACCAGGACGAGTAATGGAATCCGAATTCCCATTTCCCTGCCGGGTAGCTGTCGATTGCCAATACCAATACTAAAACAATAATGATCGCAAATTTTTTCATGTGGTTTACCTCCGGGGTAGTTATACCAGAAATCGATGAAAAAGGGAAGTAGTTGGTAGAGGACAGGCCAATTTTCATCCCCCTATGATTATTCTTTATCGCCCATGATTTTCAAATGAACCTTGCGGTTCCGGGGGCCGTCGAATTCGCAAAAATAAATGCCCTGCCAGGTCCCTAAAAGCAATTCTCCATTATCGATAATCAGGGTTTCCGAAGCCGAAATGTAACTGGACATAATATGCGACGGCGAATTGCCTTCCATATGCCGGAAATAACTTTCGTGGGGTATTTTTTTCTGCAGGAACGTTTCGATATCTTCGGTCACTGCCGGGTCGGCATTTTCATTGATGGAAATACCGGCCGTGGTGTGGGGAGTATAAACCAGGATAATGCCGTCTTTAACCCCGGTTTCGGAAACATACCGCCGTACCTCGTGGGTGATATCCACCAACTGGATGTACCGGCCCGTGTCGACATTTATCGTCTTAAATCCTTTCATTTCGATGGTCACTCTTTCTCGCCAAATACGATGGCCTGGAAAGTTTCAATACTCACAATGCTCTTACCCGGCCTTTTCCACTCATCCGACGAAAGACCCGCTTTCATACAACCATATGAAATATACTCTTCCAGGTTCCACCCCTGCTCTACCGGCACTTGCGGCAATAACAAACCTTTGTTAAACCCCTTGCCGACGATAATCCCATCGCGTCCTACCACCACATCCTTATAGCTCGCCGCCGCCTCCGGTACGGTTAGAACCGATATCTCGATATCGATATCCTTCAACTCCCCGGGCGCCACGGGATTGAAACGGTAATCCTCGGTGGCGGCGGAAACCGCATTATCCACTATGGCCTCGAACAACGGCTTGACCGGCAAGGGATAACCGATACAACCCCTGAGGTCGCCCTCCTTATGCAGCGTCACAAACACCCCCCGCTTCTCCATGAACCTGGGATTGTCCGTAAGTGGGTACTCTTTGTCCTGGTTTTTTAGATATTTCTCTATCGTGGTCCTGGCTAATTCTAATAATTCTTTTTTTTCTTCACCCGTATAATCTTGACTCATAATGCCTCCATTTGTTTGTCACTCCTCACCGCTAAAACCCAAAGACACGAAGTTTTTCTCGATATCATAAACATAAAACTCCGGTCCTCGCTGGGGTGGATTTATCTTAATGATCACATCTTCCAAAAACCAATCGCTGGGAAACGGTTCCCTATTATTAAAAAAAACTCCCAGTAATTTCTCTCCCATCTTCCCGATCATTTTCCCGTAAACCTCATCGATATTCTCTTCATTAAAATTCACGGGAAACAACTGCTCAACGATGATATGCTTCCCAAGGACGCTGCCCATGAGAAACCCTGTTTCTATCACGGCCATATCGGCAATCAGTTCAGCCTGCCGTGAGGCCGCGGGTGTTAAATCGATTTTCATGCCTTATTTTTAACACATAAAATAATTTTTTTCAAGGCTCAGGCATTCCCTAAATCTACCGTCAACTATTGTCTTCGACGACCAAAAACCTTTTCGAGAAAAGGTTTCCGGACTTCCCAAATCTTTTGATTGAAGGTTTTTCTTATTATTTTCTTCGCGCCCCTTCGCGTTCTTCGCGGCTTTTAATATATAGACGGTGAATCCAGGATTCGAACTTTTCAGGAATTCAATAACGCCGCCGCCAGCAGCGGCACCATAATCTCGTGATGCCCGACAAAATAATACCCCTTTCCTCCATTCAACACCGGCCGGCCCGTCACATTCTCGGCCGAACGGTACTGCCGGTTAAAATCAAACACCGCCGTATAAAAATTCTTCATCTCGATCCCCTGCCCCGTACAAAAAGCCACCGCCTTTAAAAACACCTCGGGCAAAATCACCGCGGAACCGATATTGATAAAAACGCCGCCGTCGCTCAATTGGCTCACCACCGAAGCAAACAACAAAAAATCCCTTTCCGCCAACGCCCCCACCACGGCGCCGTCGAAACCCGGATGAAAATGAATAAAATCCGCGCCGATGGCCGGGTGAATAGTCAACGGGATATTCAATTTATAAGCCTTATACAATACACTCTGCTTATTAAAAGGAAATTTCGCGCTCAACAAATATTGCCCTACCGCTTCCCCCGCGCCCAAACCGGCCATATTGCCCTCTTTCATGGCAATATTCAAAAATATCCCGGTCTCCTCCGCATTGCCGAAATTCCCCCTATGCAAATTCTCCGCCACATCCTCGGAAGTTCCCCCACAAAAAGCAATCTCAAAATCATGGATCATAAACGCGCCGTTCACCGCCAGCGCCGAAACCCAACCCCGCTCCATCAAATCGATAATCACCGGGCTTAATCCCACTTTGACCACATGGGCACCCATCCCGATAATAATGGGCTTCCCCTCCTGCCGGGCGTTTTTCATACAATCGAGAAACTCACGCAAATCCCGGGCCGCTAAAAAATTAGGGAGCGATTTTAAAAAAGCACTGAAACCGGAACCCTCAGGTAAAGGCGTACCGAAATCCTTGACATCCACCAGGGATTTTCTCTCTTTGATGGGAATGGTCTTTAAACTCTTTTTATTCAATAAAGGATACTTCTTGTAAGGCATGGTTACTCTTTCACGGAATCGACTCTCGTATACTTAATAATATATTCCACACCGCTGTAAACAGTCAAAAATAAAGCAAAATAAAGAACTATGGTGCCGATCTCTAAAATGGTTTTCGCAAAGGGTAACCTAGGATGCAAAATCAACAACGATACCGCGATGATTTGAAACAGCGTTTTTTTCTTGGCAATCCAGGAAGCTGAAAAAGTGTTTTCCTTCACCAGGAAATAGAACCGGAAAGCGGTGATAAAAATTTCCCTTAAAATAATAACCGCCGCTATCCAGGCTTCGACATACCCCTGGCTTACCAGGGCCAGCAGGGCGGCCGAAATTAACAATTTATCCGCCAGCGGATCGAGAAATTTTCCCAACTCCGTGATCTGGTTCAATTTCCTGGCAAAATATCCGTCTACGGCATCGGTCACGGATGCCACTAAAAAGATCAAAAAAGCGATGATCTCCTTGTTGTGCATCTCTGTCAGTAAAATGACCAGGAATATCGGAACCAGCACGATACGTATGATTGTCAGTATATTTGCTATCGTCATTTTAATCTCAAAAAATAAGCCTTATTACTTATTAGTACACATTTTATAATGGATAAATTAAAAAAGCAATACGGTAAATGAAAAAAACATCTTTATATTAAAAATGATGAATGATGAATGATGAAGGTAAAACAGGAAGCGAGGAAGCGAAGAGGATCGGAAGAGCGGAAGAGCAGAAAAAAAATCTGTGTAAATCAGTGTAATCTGTGGACAAGTGTTTTTTATTCGTGAAATTCGTGAAATTCGTGGGCATTTTTTGTTTCTTATACAGATCGAGCCAGGGTCATGGCCACCACATCGGCGCCCTCTTTTATCAATAACTCCGTACATTTCTTAATCGTGGTTCCCGTCGTATAGACATCATCCACCAGTAATATTCTTTTCCCGCTCATGGAAGGAGACGGCCCCAACAATCGAAATGCGCTGTTAAGATTATTAAGGCGCTGGCTCCTGGTCAACCCCGCCTGGGGCAGCGTTTTTTTAACTTTTACCAGGCGCCCGGACAAAAGCGGGATATGCGATCGCTTTGAAAAAATTTTTACAATCTCCGACACCGGGTTAAACTCCCTTTTCCTGCCCCTGTCCGGCGGCACGGGAATAATAAAATCAAAACCCCGGGGTTCGCTTATCGCGAGCTTTCGTTGATAAACCTCCATATAAAAACCGGCCAGCAGGTGTTTCAATTTCTCCACTCCACCGTATTTATACCTCAGGATGAGTTCCCTCAACTCCTCTTCATACCGACCGTAAGAAACATGCCTCCGGAAAAGCGGCGGGGCCGTCAAACATTCGCCGCAGCGTTCGGATTCATGGCCCAACGGCCGGCTGCAAACCGGGCAGACCGGGGAACCCGGCGCATTCGGATCGATCGAAGCAATCTTCCCCAGGCACTGGCGGCAAATCGCCTCCTCCCCTTCCAACACCAGGTCCTTTCCACACAATGGGCATCGACAAAGAAAAATAGAAAGCCGCACCGCCCGCGGCAACTCCTTGAAAACACGTATGATCCATTCAGTCATTCGTCTCATTTATCTTCTTCTAAATAGGTTAATTCTATCATACGTTTATTTTTTAGAATAGGTTTCACCATTTAATGTGATATAATATAGCTTAAAGCTTTTTCAAGAAAACCCATATAGGAGCGTGTATGAAAACGATGAAACCTTTGATAATAATGCTTTTGACAACAATGTTTTTAACGATAATATGTTACGGTGAAACCGGGCCGGTGGACGTGAACCCGGGAGCCATCAAAAAAGCGGCTGAAATCCATGAACGGGTGTTGACCGTGGATACCCACGTGGATACCCCTTTCATGCTGGAAAGAGAAAACTTCGATATCGGCAAGATCAACGACCCGCGTAAACGGGGTGGCAAAGTGGATTTCCCCCGCATGAAAAAAGGCGGCCTGGACGCCATCTTTTTTGCCGTATTTGTCGGGCAGGCGGAACGGACCCCGGCTGGAAACGAAAAAGCCAAAAACGAAGCCCTGGAAACCTTTGCTTTAATCCACAATGCGGTCAAGGCTTACCCGGACCAGGTGGAATCGGCCTTGACCCCGGACGACGCCTACAGGATCGAAAAAAATGGCAAACGCGCCATATATATCGGGATTGAAAACGGTTACACCCTGGGGTACGACATTGGCCTGGTAAAAAAATACTATGACCTGGGCGCACGATATATCACCCTCTGTCATACAAAGAACAATGACATTTGCGATTCTTCCACGGACGAGAAAGGACCCGAACATAACGGCTTAAGTCCTTTCGGCAAACAGGTGGTGAAAGAAATGAATCGCCTGGGCATGCTGGTGGATGTGTCGCATATTTCCGATAAATCTTTTTACGACGTACTGGAGGTTTCCACGGCGCCGGTGGTTGCCACGCATTCTTGCGCCAGGGCCGTCTGCGACAATCCCCGGAACCTCTCCGACGACATGTTGAAGAAACTGGCCCAAAAACGAGGAGTGATCCAGTTGTGCATTTATTCGGAATATGTAAAGAAAATGCCCGTCAATCCCGAACGTGAGGCCGCCCATCAAGCCATGCATGAAAAACGCCGTAATTACGATACCCTTTCAGCGGCGGAGAAAAAGAAAGCCCGTGAAGAGTGGATGAGCATCGAGGAAAAATATCCGCCCAACCTGGCCACGGCGGCGGAGGCGGTGGATCATATCGATCACATCGTCAAAGTGGCGGGGATCGATTATGTCGGGATCGGCACCGATTTCGACGGCGGCGGCGGTCTAAAAGACTGCTTCGATGTCAGCCAAATGGGGAATATCACGTTGGAGTTAGTCAAGCGGGGCTATTCCGAAGAGGATATCCGCAAAATCTGGGGCGGCAATTTCATGCGCGTTTTCCGTGAAATCGAGAGGGTGGCCCGCGAAACACGCGAAAAACAGGAAAATTTGACTTCTAATGTTCTTCTATGATATTATAGCTATTCGGATTAAAAGAAATCCCAGGGTAAAATCCGGGAACAGGAGGCATGAATATGAGCCGGAAACTTTTTGGACGATATATTGTCTCAGATCCTGAAATTTGCCACGGTAAATTAACTTTTGTGGGCACACGGATAATGGTATCTCAGGTATTGGAGCAAGTCGCCAGTGGTTTAGCCTGGGAAACAATAATCGATGAATGGCGAGGTAGCATTTCCAGGGAAGCAATCGTCGAGGCAGTAAGATTGTCCAATAGAGTATTTTTCGAACACTCAGACAATTATGCTTTGGAGTTAATTTCAGCATGATTGTGCTGGATGAAAATTTTCCTGAAAGCCAACGTCAGCTTTTACGTAGGTGGGGTTTTCGTATTCACCAGGTCGGATATGAAGTAGGGCGTAAAGGTTTGAAGGATAATGAAATAATACCGCTCCTTTTTCAACTCCGTTTCCCGACATTCTTTTCCCTTGACTCTGATTTTTACAAACCAAAATATTGCCATTCACGTTGCTGCCTGGTTTATGTGAATGTAAGTCAAAGTGAAGCCGCCTATTTTATTCGAAGATTCCTCAAGCATAGTGAATATGAAACAAAAAATAAACGCAGAGGAAGCGTGCTGCGTATTTCCCATATAGGAATTTCAGTGTGGCGCTTACATTCTGAAAAAGAAGAATTCATTAACTGGGTAAATAAATAAAAGCCTGGAATCTCCTCCTAAAAAGGCCAGAAAGTGGCCCAACCGCGGGGGAGAAGCTTGGCTACATCATTCAATACCACAAAAACCATCAAACTGATCAAAAGAAAAAAACCGGCATTCAATAGTATGTTCTTGACCTTCGGGCTGAAGTCCTTGCGGATAATGGCTTCGATAGTATAGATCATCAGGTGCCCGCCATCCAGCGCCGGGATGGGAAACAGGTTCACTAATCCCAGTTGAAGCGATATAAACGCAATCAACATAAATAGACTGGACGGCCCCCTTTCCATTGCTTTCTGAGAAAATTTGGCAATCTCGATGGGACCGGAAAGCTGTTGGGCGGATATTTTCCCTGCTATCATTTTCCTGAATGCATTAAAAATGAAAAAAGTGAGATTCGTCATATCGTTTTTACTTTTAACCGCTGCATCCCATAACCCGTATTGAACCTTTACCGCCGGGGAATAAGGCGTCATACCCACGCCGATCACCCCCTTCTTAACGCCATCCTGCACTTCTTCAAGGGGCGTAACGGTCAGATTTATCACGGCTGAATTCCGTTCGATCTCCAACACCAGCGGCTTACCGATACTGGGTGAGATGACGCCGACGATTTCAAAATAACACACCGGCTGCCCATTAATGGCCCGGATGATATCGCCCTCTTTCACCTCCGCCTTAAAAGCAGGAGAATCGGGTTTAATGGAATCGATCCGGGTCTTAAAATCCCAGTATAAACCGGCATCCCCTACATTGTAACGGGAAATGGATTTAACATCGACGGCGGCGGTGCGCTTCTCCCCCCCGCGGTCATACTCCACCGCCAGCGTTTCATTGGGGCTGGCGCCGATATTAAGTTCCAGGTCTTTCCAGGCGTCGATTTTCCTGTTGTTGATGGTGCGGATCACATCCCCGGGCAAAATCCCGGCTTTGGCCGCCGGCGAATCGGCCTGGACATACCCGATACGCGGGGGCTCCAATTTGTACTTCTCGATATCTACCCCGGTTATATTGATAACGGTAAAAATAATATAAGCCAATACCAGGTTCATCATAGACCCCATTACAAGAATAAATATCTTTTGCCCCCGGTTCTTGGCCAGGAACTCATCGGGTTTCCGTTCCCCGGGATCCACCTCGTAATCTTCCTCGCCGGCCATTTTGACATAACCGCCCAGGGGGACCAAACTAAAGCGGAAATCGGTATCGCCCACCTGTTTTCCAAACAACCGTTTCCCGAAACCGAAGGAAAACGTTTCCACGCGCACACCCATTAACCGGGCGGCAATATAATGTCCGAACTCATGTACCAGTACGATTATTCCCAGTACGATGGCAAACGCCAATACAGTGTATAAAGCAGTCATTTATTATCTCCATTTAAATAAGCGATGGTTTTATTTTTGGTATTTTCTATAGTTTCATCGATATCTTCCAGTGAGTTTAGCGAATAGAAATGCTCTCGGTAAAAGATATCCTCTACAACCTTAAATATATCTTTAAAGGAAATCTTCTCCTTTAAAAAATATTCGACGGCCACTTCATTGGCCGCATTTAAAACAGCGCCGGCATTTTTCCCTTCTTTCAACACATCATAGGCCATACGGATGGGGGTAAATATGCCAGTATCTACCGCGAAAAATTCGAGCTTTTGCAGTTGGGCAAAATTCAACGGCCGGCCGTTAAAAGGGACCCTCTCGGGAAAACTTAAGGAATAAAGAATGGGCAGCCGCATATCCGGCAGGCTCATCTGGGCAATGATGGAGGAATCGACAAATTCCACCATGGAATGGATAATACTCTGGGGATGAATAACGACATCGATCTGTTCTTTTTTTAATTGAAAGAGGTGGAACGCTTCGATGACCTCCAGGGCTTTATTCATCAGGGTGGCGGAATCGATGGTGACTTTGGTTCCCATGGACCAGGTGGGGTGGGCCAGGGCTTCTTTGACGGCGACGCCGGCAAAAGGGTCTGCGCCGTTCCCGGCGTTCTTAAAAAAGGGCCCGCCGGATGCGGTTAAAATGATGCGTTTGATATAGGATTTGCTGTTATGGCCGATGGCCTGGAAAATAGCGCTCTGTTCGCTGTCGATGGGGATCAATTCAGCCTCGGATTCCTGCAATTGCCGGTTGATCAACTCCCCGGCGGCCACCAGGGTCTCTTTGTTGGCCAGGCAGATGCGGCAGCCTTTTTTTATGGATGCGAAGGTTGCTTCCAGGGCCGTGGTGCCGTCGATGGCGGACACCATGGTATCCACATCTTTATGGGAAACAGCTTCCAGCAATCCCCCGGGGCCGTAGTAAACCCTCAGGCCCGGGAATTGCCCCTGTAATATCTCGGCGTCCTTTTTACGCTTAACGCTGACGACCTCAGGGGAAAAATTACGAATTTGTTCCACCGCCAGGTCCAGGTTCTCCCCCGCCGCCAGGCTGATTAATTTAAACCTGTCCGGGTTCTGTGAGATAACTTCCAACGTATTCCTGCCGATGGAACCCGTCGATCCTAGAAGCGCTATATTTCTCATCATCTCGTTTGTCCGTGTTTGTCCGTGTTCGTCCGTGGCCCTTTCATTTTTTTATTTCCAGAGGTAGGTAATAATATAAAAGAGTACGGGAGCGCAGAAGATGTAGCTGTCCACGCGGTCCAGGACGCCGCCGTGCCCGGGCAGGAGGGCGCCGGAATCTTTTTTACCGGCGGCCCGTTTAAATAACGATTCCACGGGATCGGACAACTGGGACAAAAGCCCGATAATCCCGGCGGTGGCCATGGCCTGCCATACCTTCACCGGTAGGGGGAAGACCACGATGGATAACCAACCGGTGAGGGCCGCGGTAATGGCGGCGGCGATCAGTCCTTCCAGGGATTTCTTCGGCGAGGCCACCGGATAAATTTTGTGTTTGCCGATGGCGGAGCCGACAAAATAGGCGCCGGTATCGCCAACGGCAATGACAAAGATCATGAAAAACAGGAAGTGGGGACCCAGGCGTTTCAGTTCCAGTATAAAATAGAGCGGCACATAGAGATAGAAAATGATTAAAAACTGAATGCCCATATCCTTTACAAAGCTATTTAAATCCTCGCGCCGCCGGATGGAAAACAAAAAAAACAAACCGGTCAAGACCAGGATCATGATAATGCCCGGTAATAAATCAGGCTGAGAATCCGGTTTACGGAAGGTAAATGAGAGGGCGATGCTGAGGCCGGAGAGTAGTACGAGGATCATGGAGTATTTCACCGGTTGGGTGAGTTTTACCAGTTCGTATGCGCCGGCGCTGATCAATAAAAATAAGGCAAGGGAAAACCAGCGATCCGGCGTATACTTAATGAGGGCGTACGCGCCGGCAATTAAGAAAAAAGCTGTGATGGTCCGTGTGATAAACTCTTTTACATTCATATTTTTCCAAATCTCCTTTCCCGGTTTTGAAAATCCAGGATCGCTTTTATAAACTCCTTTAACCGGAAATCCGGCCACAGGGTGGGGGTAAAGCACAATTCAGTATAGGCTAACTGGTACAACAAGAAATTCGATATGCGCAGTTCGCCGGAGGTGCGGATGAGGAGGTCCGGGTCAGGGCAGTCGGCGGTATACAGGAAGCGGGAAAACAATTCTTCATTTATTTTAGAGGCAGGGACATTCTCCAGCAGGATTTTTTTTACGGCGTTGACGATTTCCTGGCGGGCGCCGTAATTCAGGGCCAGGTTGACCTGCATTTTTTTATGGGACCTGGAAAAATCCATGGTTTCTACCAGTTTAGACTTCAACTTTGACGGCAATCCTTCAATATCTCCAACGATAGCTAAGCGAATATCGTTCCGTACCAGTAACTCTTTCTGTTGGACCAGGTTTTCATAGAGCATATTCATTAGGGCATTGACTTCCGTTACGGGTCTTTTCCAGTTCTCACTGGAGAAAGCGAAGAGGGTTAGATATTTAATGCCCATGCGCAGGGCGTATTCGGTGATTTCCCGGGCGGACACAGCGCCTTCCTGGTGTCCGGCTTTGCGTTTTAGACCTTTTTGTCGGGCCCAGCGGCCGTTGCCGTCCATGATTACGGCCACATGAACGGGTATTTTATTTTTATCGATTTGGCGCAGTAATGCTTCCTCTTCGCTGCCGATTTGCATCAAGTCTTTAAAATTCTCTATCATCTACAGATTATAGTTGTAATGTGCTTCTTTGTCAAGGAAAAGTTTTCCGGGGTTTATTTTTTCTCCCGGGTCTTCCGGAGTTCTGCCCCAATTAAATCCTCATTGGCGTTCAGCTTGACTTTTTCTTGGTCAGCGCCTGGTTCCTTCAAATGCATCGTTGGAACAGGCTCCAGGTATTCCCTGGCCCAAACGTAACGAAGATAAGCTGTACTAAACAAAGACTGGTGTTTCTCCGCCATGGAACACTCCTTACCCAAAAAGGGAATTATAGGCAGTTTCAATATTAAAGTCAAGACCAAGACAAATCCATTGCCGGGCCTACTTGCGCCCATGGGGATTTCCCTTGCCTTTCCCGAACGGATTTCTCTTGCCGATTTCTCTTGCCTGTCCCCTATTTCTCCATCCCTATCGATTCAAAATTGTCTAGCTGGTATTTCCAATGTTTGGCTTTAAGAAAATGGCTACTGGTTATCCGCCATTGATTGTGGAAAAAGCTATAGAGTGTTTTGGATCGAGTTTTGTACTAAACAGGAGAAAAGGGTTACCCAATTCGCATTCTGCCACTTCCTCTTTTACATCGCCGTCGGCAAGTACATTTTAGTGCGACTACTTAAGCTCCAGTCGATCAATAAGTATATCTATTTTTCCTTCCATAGTTGTCTTGATATCCTCAGCGCACTTCCTATATCGAGTTAAGGTTGCTTGGTCTTTTCCGTCTGGATATGGATCGACTACATCACCATCATCCGAGGGGTCAAAAAACTTTTTGAATAAGGAAGTTTTCCCTTTGGGCAGTATTTTTTCTTGCATTAGTGAGTTGTCCATGACCAATACTAAATCAGCCTCGTCAAGGACCTCCTTTGTTACTGTTTTGGGTGTGTGGAACTCCAATATATCTTCTTCATACATCGCTTTTATGGCATTTCTTGCTGCATATGATACTTTCTTAGCGCTGATGGGCCCCAGAGCCATCGCTTCTATCCTCATTTTGAATGGAAGCGATTTCTCTTTCAGAAATTGCTCGGTAATGACTTTAGCCATTGGGTCTCGGCAAGTTCCGCCTGAACTCAGATATACGAGTAACCTATTACGTTTCTTTAAGCGGCACTTACAATGCAATCGGCGTAATATCCTGTTTAGAAGTTTTTTGGTAGCAGTCCATCCATTTGTGAAGAAATGAAGAATTAATCCTCCTACAACAGCAATGATGATTGGGATAACTATGTTTTGCATTACCATTTATCAGCTCCTTTGACTTAGAAATACTTTCATTTTTCATCCTGTTTTATTTATCATCTGACCAACTATTTTTAAACGTAACTCGCAATAGTTGATCATCATTTCAATTATAACTTAGGGCAATAATTTTTTCAATCTATGTCTAAAATGCTTATAGTGACAAATAAAAGCGGCGTCAGGCTCTAATTTATCTCTTTCCCCTTAACAAGTTTTTTTGATCCATCTTCCTGCTCTGCCTGGTTTTCTTTTTGCTCCCGGGTCTTATTGATTTCTGCTGTAATGAAATCCTCATTCGTGTATTTATACCTGGCAAAAAATTCCAGCATGGCATGAGACACTGTCGGCGCGTTTACCAAATGCCATATTAAATCATGTACCTCGCGATTGAGCGATCCGAAATCAATGTCATGATACCATTGTCTCTCTGTATCCAGGAATACGGAACCGTCACCATGCAGCAAATATATGGGGTTGATCTTGAATAACTTGCTGGTCTTATAAAAAAATTCAAATCCCGGTCGGGTTTTCCCCGATTCTATTTCCGATAAGTAACTCCCGGCAATATCCAACTTCGCCGCAAACTCTTTCTGCGATAAATGAAGTTGACCCCTGGCTATTTTTAAGCGGTTGTCGAAATCGAGGGTTGTATCGCTGTTGACCGGGCTTCCTGGCTCAATATCGGTATTATCTGTCATCTCTCAAGGGATTTCCCTTGCCTGTCCCCTATTTCTCTTATAAATTAAATGAGAAAAAGTTTCTCTTCCACAATGTACGTCTCAATCCCGGCGCTTATGCAGTTGAGATATATAATTTGAAAGGGGAGCGCACCGTTGAATGTTTTGATTATATCCCTTACAGTATGAAGTCGGGTTATAATGAACTGTTAACCGCTCAGACTGTTTTGACCACGGATCGGCGGGGGTATTTTTATATTGGATTCCAATACCCTGAGAACCCGTACAGGATATGGAAGTATAATGAAAATGGTCTGAAAGTGGCGGTATTAGGGAATTATTTTGAGGACCCGGATATATATGAATTTCCGGAGGAGTGGCTAAAGTGGAAAGCAACGGAAATAGAGTATTATGGAATCAACCGGCTTTATGCAGTTGAAAAATTGTTAATCGATGGGCAGGGCAGACTGTTCGTCGTATTTAGCATAGATCGAATTTCCCGGAAACACCGGGGAGAGGATACACATAAATGCTTTATCGATATGTATTCGGAAAAGGGTGATTTTTTAGATAGATTTGAATTCAAATATGGAATCCCGCAATTAATCGATCAGGATATCATTTACAGCCGTATAGAAACATCCCCCGGTTCATGGAAAATCACGGTCGTCCGTTTGAGTATCGATTGAGCGGTTGTAGGGCGATTACGCGCCATGCAAAAAGTTCCTCCCTCTACCTCATGCCGATTTTAAGACGCACATTTCGACTGCCCCCCACATAACTTTGCATAAACCAATCAATTAACTATCTAATGCCGCTGAAAAATCCCTAACATACTTAAACCATCCGGGTAAATCACGAATGCCGTAGATTCTCTTCGTGGGAAAAAACTTGTGTGTCCATTTTATTTTCTTTGACAAGGGAGCGGAGGACGCTGACATTCCCGCACCAGGATTATTTTTTCCAGCGATCCTCGAAGGCCGCCCTTTTATTGACAATTGGTGGAAACTATATTAAAATACCGTTCGGAGGTTATGAATGAAAAATAAATTAAATGTAACTATAAGTATAATGCTTATCTTGATTTTCGGTGTAAGTTTTACGGCTCAAGCTGTAATCGTTGCCAACGATTTGTTTGATCCCTATCCGCCAGGCAACGGTAAAATGATCGAGTCAAATGTCACTGACGGCGCCGGCTATTTCTTCCAGGCGCAGTCAAATATCTCTTCCTTGTTCTATGAGGAAGAAACCGGCTCGAAAGATAAATTGAATTTTGAAAATTGTATCAATTATATTGACGCCGCCCTGGTCAATTTGAAACTGGCAAAAGAAAAGATATTGACAGCGACAGCCGCGGCAAAAGCAGCCACAGCCGATGGAACGAAGATCGCTATGTTGAAAGATTTCGATTATGATAAGCTGACAGCGGAAAAAGGTCTGGTAAAGGAAATAATGCTGAAAGTAAAAGCATACCTGGCAGCGGGAAATATTCCCGGTTTCTACCAAAAATTCGCGGACGGCTTAACCGATATGATTACCCAACTCCAGGCCATGAGGGAAACGCTCGCCGCCGGCGTCCAGCCCGATATTGCTGATTTCTGGAGCCTGCTTAACCAGTCATATTATACCGGTCTTTTCGGCAACTACGGAACTGTAGTCGGCCAGACAGCGATTAAATAGTGAATGGAGGTGACGCAATGATTAACAGGTTAAAATTCGAGTTCTCCCGGGTTTTTAATGTGATTCACATCCCATTATTCATCGTGTTTTTCATTGCGTCACTATACCTTCTGAATAATGCAATCACTGAATTTAACCAGGATTGCGCCAACAATAAAACCTTCGCTTCTATTGAAAAACAAAAATCGACTCAAATTGTAACATATGAGCAATATGGAGTATTGGGATACAGGCTAATAGGTGAAACGGATCCATTAATAGTATTTTTTAACCATTCGACTCCACTTAACGATCTGGAAAGTAAGATCGACGTCACGGAAAATGTAAATATTAGCTCTTCAGCCAAAGGAAAAGCCATATTTAAAAACAAAAGTTTTCTCAAGGATTTATCCGGTCTTTTACATGTATTCGGTTCTTTACTTATTTTTCTTATCGGACTATTTTCTTATAAAACCAGGGCTGTTTTTATGACCAAAAAAACCTCATCTCTAAAAGTCATAATTACCCGGTTGATCTGGATTGATATGTACTTTATCGTCTCAATGGCGGCCCTATTCTTTTTTGCAATGATGAAAGGAGTGCCTTTCACAATGTCCCATGCAAATTTATACCTGGCTTTCGAATTGGAAACAATCATGCTCATAAACATCTGCTTCATGCTTGGTTATATCATCGCTGCCTGCATCAAAACCAGGTATATTAATATTAGTTTAACCATCATCGCCTGGTTTTTTTGCATATTTATCTTGCCGGAATTTCGATACCCGGTTATCCAGGAAAAGGATGTTTTGTCCGTAACAAAAATAGATTCAATAAAAAACGAAATCCTTATGGCAAGAGAAAAAGCCTTCAGAGAGAAATTATTACCACTAAAAAAGGATTATAAAAAGAATGCCAAAGAAGGCTGGGAAATTCAAAAAAGATTTGCTTTGGAATATTTAAATGATAATTTCACAAACAACAATGCCCTTGAATATAAGCTGCAAGAGCAAATGAAAAACATTATAGACCGGTACGAAAGGAACTCTTTATGGACCCCCTTCAGTTTTAACCTGCTCATGGGGGAATCATTGTCCAGTAGGGGGTACCGATACTCTGAAAACTTTGTCGACCATGTACTGGTTAAAAAAGACCGCTTCTTCCGCTATTACATCGATAAGCGCTATAACTCGAACGATCAAACCGTTATCCCCATAACCGGGGATGACGATTTTATCTATAAATCGAAAAGCGCATTGCCGGAAATGTTCTGGCAGGGCATCTCAATTCAACTTTTATATTTGATTGCTTTAATTATTTTCTTGCAGGTGATCACATTCATAAAAGCCAGACGAAAAGCAAAGGCAATAAAACCGGTTGACCTCAATCAAATAAAAAATTCACAATCCTTTTTCTGGGAATGCAAAGAAAGCGATGGCCTGGAACAATATTTAAATTATTTTGAATCCATCGACGATCTCACCCTGATCGATACCCGGGAAATATCCACTGCCGGCATCGATACCCCCCTGATCCACTGGATAAACTACACCTGCAATCAGAAAAAATACAACCGGCAAGATATCCTCACCAGACTTGAGACCCTTGGCATTTCCCAAAAAGAATTAAAAAAGGTCGATATCTCCATCAAACCTGAAAATATAAAAAGGAACGCCGAAAAACTGAAAATGGTTTACCTGGTTTTGAAAACCATGGAGAAATCTTCCCTGTATGTAATATTCAATTTGTTTAAAGGGGAAACCCAGGAGTTTGAAGATACCTGTAAAAAATACCTGGCGGGACTGGGAAAAATGGTTTTATATATCGGTAATGAAGCTTTTAGACAAAAAGGCATATCCTCCAAACTGATCAAAGCCCTTAACATTTATGATGAGAATATCTCACTCAGATAATGTGGCGTAATTCACCGGAATCCGGGAGTATATTCACGAAAAACTCGAATAATACTTTTTTTCTCAAGGCCGGATACTTTTCAAGATACCAGTTAAATACCTCCAGTTTATTGTTTTCAGGCAATTCCGTATATTGGCTTGTGTCAAAAACCATAAAGTTGTCCGGCGCCACCCGGAGTTCGTTCGATATCCGCTGGACAATACCGACAACATAATCGGATAGGGCCTTAATAAAGTAAACATTATACGTATACCCGTTTATTACGTTATGAAGAAGCTGGTTGGTGTTTTCCGCATCGATGGGAGACTTCGCCAATAAATCGATCAGGGCGTAAGGCATTATTGTTTCAGAGGGCAGATACTTATCGCTGTTGGCCAACACCTTCCACTTGAACCCACCGCCTGTACAGGCAATTCTTTTTAATTCGAATTCAAATTCACTCGATTGCGCACTGGGAAAAGGAATCACTTTGGAAGGGTTTTCCATAAAAAAATTCTTTATCTGTACTCTGAAAATTTCCTTGGCAATGTCCATCTGCGATTGAAGATGCCTTTTCACGATGGGAACTTTGAGTAAACTAAAAAAGTCTTCCTCGATCTCGCTGTCAAAGCTATCCCGGTTATCCGGGTTATCCCGATCACTCATTTACGGCAGCCTCCCGGCTGCTTTCGATTGCACCCGGCTTACTCTTTAAATATTCCGCGATATCTGCGGCAAATATTTCTCTTAACTGATCCACATAAGAGAGCAATGACCGTTTGACTTTGGGTACGTTTAAAAGATCGATCAATTCTTTCACCTCAGGGTCGGCAAAATGTTTATCCAGATTAATCCCCGGTCCGAAATCCTTTGGAAGGGCAAAAACCTCACCACTCCCGGAAAAAAGCCAGTACGGGTTGACGTCTTCTTTAAATATTAAATAGTACAGGAGGTCCATATTGGGATAGATGAAACCTCTCTCAATATTGGCAACAGTTGCGGAAGATACACCCAGTTGTTTTGAGAATTCTACCTGGGATAGACCCTTTGTCTTTCTAACCTCAGCAAAACGCTTACCGATAGCACTTTTCAAATTTTTTTCATCCATTTTAATTTTTTTGTTGACATTCTTTAATATTTAAAGTATACTTGCGGGCATGAACGAAAATTTTGTAGACAACAGACGCAAACAAGCAAGTCGTCGAAGCAGCGGCAGCGCTGAGGGCGCTCACGCTTCGCGGCCAATCCCGGCAGCGTTGCGGCTGCAAAAAACCAGGGCCAATACCGATACCCTGAATTCGCGCGTCTTGAGAAAAATGTTGCCCTTGTCGATGTTTCATACGGTCATTCTACCAGATTCCGCTGTACTGTCAAGAGGTTACTTTAATTTTTTTATAAACCACAGGAAAAGGAAGGTTGGCAAATCGAAAAAATCAATCTCTATACTCCAGGAACCAGTGGAAAGGGTGTACAACCCGTTTTTTTTCACCGGGGCGTCAACTTTTGCCTCTGCGCCTAAAATATCGGACAAAAATCCCGCGACTTTGGCTGAAAACCTCAATCATCTGACAGAAACCCAATTTTTCCGGCAAAACACCGCGATTGTCGGACAAAAATCCAGCGCGGCCGATAAAAACCGATTTTATTCAGAAAAAATCGGGCGCGTTGCTCCAAAACCCGGTGTGTTTGGTTCAGCACCGCAAACCTCTATTGAAAACCGATTTTTTTTCCCAAAAATCTCGTGGATCCGGCTAAAATCCCGTAGTTTTCTCAAAAATCTCGTGGGGGCGACTCTGCACCGCGTGGATTCTTCTAAAATCTCGTGGATTTCACTCCGCACCTCGTGGATTTCTCTAAAATCCCGTGGACTCTCCAAAATTCCCGTGGATTTCACTCTGCACCGCGTGGATTCTTCTAAAATCTCGTGGATTTCACTCCGCACCTTGTGGATTTCTCTAAAATCTCGTGGACTCTCCAAAATTCCCGTGGACTTCTCAAAAACCTTGTGGATTTCTCAAAATTCCCGTGGATTTCGTTCCGTACCAGATTTTATTGATATCTCCGGGCATAATCCTTTCCTCGCCGTCTCTATTTTCAATACAGACGCGCTTTTTCAGGATACCTATCCTTCTAAGATATCAATCTCATTAACAGGAAGATGTAAACACAATTCAAACCTAAAAATAAATATAAACAAAGAACAAGGAGGTTTTATATGGCTTATTCAAGCAAAATGATGGAAAACTACAATGTAGCAGCGATTTTCACCATTGAAAATTCGCAAGGAATCGACGAAATCAGGATTGAATTAAACAATAGGGGATACGACGCCATCCGTATCCAGGAGGGCGCCGATCTTCACAGCGATTTTGCCTCGGCAATACAGGCGCAAATAATCGCACGCCAGGAGCAATACACCAAAACCATGCGCACCCTGACTGCTTTTAATATTGCCTTTAATGTGTACCAGGGCCTGATTAACCTGCTGAGAGTCACATTTGAAAATGAAAAGGATATCATGCAGGAATTGGGCCTTTTTGGAAAACGTGAACGGTCCGCTTCCGGTTTTATCACCCAGAGCACCTTTTTCTATAATACCCTTTTGAATAAAGATAAAATCTACAATCGCATTGCCAAATTCCAGATTACCAAAGAAATGCTGCAAGCAGACCTGGAACTGGTTAAAGATTTCGAGAAAGCCAACCAGGAACAAGAAGACGCCAAGGGGGCATTTAGTGAAGCAGTCGATTTACGCGATAAGGCCTATCGAAAACTAAGGCACTGGATGCGAGAATTTGAAAAGATCAACAAGATCGTTTTCTATGATAAACCATATCTTCTCGAACGATTACGCTTCAAAGCGCTTACCGATATAACCCGGTATACAAAATCTTCCACTACTCCTTCTGACGGCCAGACCACAACCAAAACCACCACAACCCCTGCAACCCAGGTTCAAAACAACCCGGAAAGCGTAACCGCGAATAATCACGAATCGTAATGAAACATCCTACCCACGAATTACTCGAATTATCACGAATTAAAAACAGGGGTCCACGTATGACGATTACACAGATTAACACAGATTTTTCTTCTCCTCTCACCCTCTTAACTTCTTACCCTCTTAACTTCTATCTTTTCGTCATCATTCATCATTCATCATTCTATATAAAGACTTGTCCACAGATTACACGGATTTTCACAAATTGTTTTTCCTGCAATTCCCTGCTTCTTCTTCTCTTCTTCTCTTCCTCGCTTCCTCACTTCCGCTCTTCCTTTTATCCCCAGGGGCATACCATTAGCAGAAGCACGGATGATGGAAAAAACTGGGAGCAGGTATTTGACTTGAAACCGTTATATGGCGCCGATGCCAATATCATGGGTGTAACCTGTTTTGAGGATTATGTCGTTTGCACCGGTGGGGATATGCTGACATTGATCTCCAAGGACAATGGGGCAACCTGGGGTCAGTTGGGTTCTTACCCTGCGAAAGGTGGGTTCCTGGGATTGCTGCAAACAAATGAAAGAATTATCGGCGTAGGAACGTTTGAAACTGATAGCGAACCGGTCTGTTTTATAGAGAAAGAAACCATCAAAGAATTGAATGTAACGCCGTCAGAGCCGATTCCAGCGCCGGCCCCGACGCCTACGCCTGCACCAACACCTACACCGACGCCCACGCCGGCGCCTGCACCGACGCCGACGCCGAAACCCACTCCTACGCCGACTCCGGTTCCAACAGGGACATTGAACAAGCAGTTAGCCGATAAGTATGAGGCAATTGCCGCTATATATGTTGAGATTGCCGATTTATTAAGGGGCCCCTCTGCGGCACGCGGCGCGTGCACCCAATCTGTAGAACCGTAACGGAAGATTCAATTCTAAACACCGTCAGGCGCGGGACCACCGGGCATTGGTTAAGCAAAAGTTTTTGGAGGGT
>Ga0315278_10000064_pt1 | contig 85292 bp, 76 predicted proteins | sample YL17G06_0_MG_FD_203880 | JGI IMG/M metagenome (GOLD analysis project Ga0315278, IMG submission 203880) | Sediment microbial communities from Yellowstone Lake, YNP, Wyoming, USA - YL17G06_0 | ecosystem: Environmental > Aquatic > Freshwater > Lake > Sediment | place: USA: Wyoming | collected... | reverse complement strand
AGCCGGGACTGCGGGGTTGTCTTTGTTAGTGGATAATTATAAAAAGGAAAAATTCAAAAACCCGCAACCGTCGCCCATAAATGGCATCAGGGAAGAAATTTACCGGTTAGGGTGATTAGGGGACAGACAAATTTTTTCCCATCCTCTTCTTATAGCGCCAATTGGTAGGGAACAGGCACTGCCTGTTCCAACTGTGTTCCAACCAGGCATTTTAAGGAACAGGCAGTGCCTGTTCCCTACAATCGTTGGGTGATTAGGGGAGGATGATTAGGGGATAGACAAATTTTTCCACTTAACCTATCTATTCAGTAAATCCCGTTTTAATCGAACCATAGGGGAATAAAAGAAAGGATAGAATGATGAATGATGAATGATGTTTGATGAAAAAAAAAAGGAAGAGCGGGAAAAGATAGAAGGTGAGAGGGTGAGAAAAGAAAATGGATCCGTCATTGGTCAATGGTCATTGGAAAAAGACGAAGAAAAACAGGAAGCGCGGAAGCGAGGAAGAGAAGAAGAGCGGATAAAGCAGAAGAGAAGAGGAGAAGAAGAGAAGAGAAGAGGAGAGGAAAAAACATCCTGTAATCTGTGCTAATCAGTGTAATCTGTGGACAAAAAAAATTCGTGCTAATTGGTGTAATTCGTGGGCGGGCGTCTTTATATATAATGTGATTCCAGCCAGCCTGTCCCCTGATTTTTCTCATAGACAGGGAGTAGGGAGTTGAAATAACGTTACTTTTGCTTTATAATAGAGGTACCATGAATATAAAAAAACATATCCGGTTTGATTGGGCCATTAAAAAATTATTGAGAAGCAAAGCCAATTTCGATATCCTGGAAGGCTTTCTCAGCGAACTGCTGGCAGAAGATATTAAAATCCTGGAAATCCTGGACAGCGAAACCAATAAAGAAACCCAGGACGATAAATTCGATCGCGTGGATATATTGGTAAAAGAGGCTTCGGGACAGATCATCATCATCGAAATCCAGAACACCAGGGAATTGGATTATTTTTTAAAAATACTCTACAGCACCTCTAAAGTCATCAGCGAAAATATGAAAGAAGGCATGCCTTATAAGGAAGTAAAAAAGGTCATCACCGTCAGTGTGGTCTATTTTTCGCTGGGTCAGGGGGCGGATTATATATACCATGGGGAAACCACTTTCCTGGGCCTCCACAAAAAAGATACCCTGGAACTTTCGGAAAAACAGAAACAAATATTCAATCGACCATCCATCGGCGCCATTTTTCCTAACCACTACATCATCAAGGTCAATGATTTTGATGATAACGCCCGCGACACTCTTGACCAATGGGTTTATTTCTTGAAGAACAGCGAAATAAAAGACGAATTCAATGCCAAAGGTATGGCGGCGGCCCGGAAAAAGTTAAATGAAATTAACCTGGGTGAAGAAGAACTCAGGGCTTATCGACATTACCTGGAGCAACTTCATTATGAGGCCAGCATAGCGGATACCATCAAATTCGAAGCGGAATATGACAAAAGAAAAGCCCGGGAGGAAGGAAAAAAAGAAGGAAAAGAAGAAGGAAAAAAGGAAGGAAAAGAGGAAGGAAAAAGGGAAGGAAAAGAGGAAGGAAAAGAGGAAGGAAAAAGGGAAATTGCCGGACTATTGAAAGCCGCCGGCGATCCGCCGGAGAAAATTGCTGCAATTACAGGACTTTCCATCTCCGCTATAGAAATGCTTGAATAAACACTTCCCCGCTTCAATCGGCGAAATCCCCATCGACGTTATAATCGATCCGACTTTCCGGTATTCGATATAAAAGAGACCGGCAAAACCGGGGGGGCGGAAAGGAGTGTTTAGGGGACAGCCAAATTTTTTCCCCCCAGCATGGGGGTGGTGGTTTGGAATACCGTCGATTGACAAAGTTCGGACTTTTGCAGTAAAATAACCTATGCATGAATCTAAAATATCTTCTAACCCGGCAACACCTGAAAAGGAGTCCCCTCAAAAATCAACCAATAAAACCAATTTCTTAATCCTGGCGATAGCCATCATCATCGGGATACTTAGTGGTGAAATCGTGGTACGTACCTACGTTAGGGGAAACGTGAAAACAATATACCAAAGGAAGGCGCGGCAGAAAGTCCCCAACGGGGCGAATTTTCAGTTGAAGGATATCCTGGCGCCCTCTAATAATCCCCGCCTGGTGTATGAATTGATCCCTTATCGCCGGGGCGCCATTTGGGGGGTAAAATATCAAAGCAACTCCTTTGGAATACGGGGCCCGGAAATTTCTAAAAAAAAACCGGCCGGGGTTTGGCGAATTGCCGGCTTAGGGGATTCTACTATGTTCGGCTGGAAGGTTCGTGAAAATGAAGCCTTTCTGCCGGTACTGGAACGGGCGTTAAACTCCGTCGGCGATCCCAGGAGGTATGAAGTGCTGAACTTTGCCGTGCCCGGCTACAATACGGCAATAGAAGCCGAAATCTACCGCACCCGGGCCAGGGAATTCGACCCGGACCTTGTCATCATCCACTTTGATTTGAACGACCTGGCATTGCCTAATTTTGTCCAGGAATTACCTCCTTTTTTCACCCTCAAACGTTTCTACCTGCTGGAATTAATTAAAAACCTGGTAATCGAAAAAGATGCCCAAAAAGGCATGGAAGAAATGAGCGAAGGCGAATTGCATGAAGCGAAAACCCTGGGAAACCCTTCATTAAACGGAGTGTTAAGATATCTCGATTACCGGGCGGAGTACGCCCCGGCGGAATATCGCTATATGGTGGGCTGGCAGGGAGTGCAGCGGGCCCTGGATCTCCTGTGGAACTCAACGCCGCGGCCCATTCTCCATCTGTCCTGGATATACTACCTCGAAGAATCGAAAGACCTCTTTGCTCAACACATCATGTCGGGAACAAGGAAACGAAAAGACGGCGGAAGGCTCTACTTTCTCAATATCATGACCGAAGGCCGCGAATTTTGCCGGGAAATGGGTCTCAAATGGAATCAACACATGAAAGTCAATGATTTCCATCCATCAAAAGTACGGCATGTACTCATTGCCCGGGCCATTTATTTGTTCCTGGTACGGAATCGGCTGCTGCCCGCGGATTCCAATCACTACCGCGACCGGAACAGTGAAGCGATTGCCCGCTCTCTCTGGGACGAAGCGAAAGAAATGAGTAGGGGCGATTTCTAACTGTCCCTTGCCCCCTTTCCCCGGCGGTTAAGTATTTTTGCCTATTTTTCAGAAATATCTTCACTTTCTTTTTAAAGTATGTAATATATATTCATCAGGTGAAACCGGCAATGAAGAGAAGGATAGTATCTGTGTTTGCAGCGCAAAAACGGGTAAGCGGAGACCCAAAAGACGGAAACACGGCGGAATTGAAATATCATTCTTTTATATTAGGGAGATACAATGAAAAGGAATACTTTAGAAGATATGCCTATAGCAATCATCGGCATGAGTTGTCGCTTCCCTGGTGCTGAAAATTTAAACCAATATTGGCAAATGCTTAGCGAAGGTAAAAGCGGTATTTCAGAAGTTCCTCCGCACCGGCTTGACAGTGAACTTTTTTACAGCGCTGAAAAGGGTGTTATGGGAAAAACCTATTCCAGGCTCTGCGGCCTGGTGCCTGAACGCCCTATCGATCTACAATCGTATCCAACCCTGGATGATCTGATCAAAACATATGACCAAACCCATCTCACCATGCTGGAGGTAGCAGCGGAAGCATTTAGACACGCCGGCCTTGATCCGTTTGCCTTAACTTTGAAAAATACCGGGGTGTATATCGGACATGCCCGAACCAGCCCACTTTCCAGCAAAATGTGCTTCTCTATTCATATCGAAGAAATTGCTCAAAACCTCGACAAAGTCGACGCATTTAAACTATTACCCGGGGATGTCCAGGGTATTATTAAACGTACCATTGTGGATAAAATTCATAATAAAAATCCATTCCGCCGGCATAATCAAAAACTTCATACTTTACCCCATGAGGCGGCTTCGATCATTTCCGATGCCTTTGGTTTAAGCGGACCATATATGGCTGTCGATGCGGCCTGCGCTTCATCGCTGTATGCTCTTCAAACAGCCGCCAATGCCCTATTGCACGGGAGGATCGCTATGGCTGTCGTAGGCGGAGCAGCGAATACTAATTGGCAAAGCCTTATATTATTCTCCCAGGCGCAAGCGCTTAGCGCAAACGGCTCTTTCCCCTTCGATTCCAGGGCCGACGGTTTCATAAGCTCCGACGGCTATGCGGCGATTCTAATTAAAACACTCGGGCAAGCCTTAGCGGATGGCGATACGATTTATGGCGTTATTCGCGGTATCGGTATCTCAAATGACGGCCATGGCAAGAGTCTCTGGGCGCCGCGAAAAGAAGGACAAATCGAGGCTATTAAACGCGCTTATACCAATCATATGAACCCGGGCCGTATCCAGTACATCGAAGCACACGGCACTTCTACCCAGTTAGGCGACGCCACGGAAATCGAGGCTTTAGCTGCAGTTTTCGGGGATTGTTTTTTAAACGGGACCAAAATCCCAATTGCAAGCGTGAAAGCAAATATAGGACATACACTTGAAACCTCCGGCCTGGCCGGCCTGATAAAGATACTGCTTTCCATGCAGCATGAAACGATACCGGCGGCGATTAACTTCCAGCACCCTAGTCCAAAAATCGATTGGGAAAACATACCCTTCTTTGTTCCAAAAACCAAAAGCCACTGGCCGGTCCATGAAGACGGATACCCACGATGCGCCGCGATGGATTCATTCGGTATCGGCGGACTAAACGTTCACTTAGTCGTAGAACAATATTCGGCTGAAAAAAGCAGCGAAGTCTTTATCAAGGGAACTCCCAACAATAACGACAACACCAATGCGGAGTTAAACGACAACGATAATGCCATTGCAATCATCGGTATGGGAACGATTTTCCCCGGCGCCCGTTCCCTTTCCGCTTTCTGGGACCTTATTAAGTCCGGAAACGATCCCAGGAGCAATGTCGGCAGGGAACGCTGGAATGCCGACATCTATTATGAAAAACATACGCAAAAGAAATGGCGCAGCTCATTGCAACTGGGTGGTTTCATTACTGGTTTTAACTATGACTGGGAAAAACACAAAATACCGCCAAAACAATTGGAAACAGCCGATCCTTTACAATTTATTTTATTAGATGCGGTGGAACAGGCATTGTGCAGCGCCGGTTACGATAAGAAACCTTTTGACCGCACCCGGACAGGGGTGGTCGTCGGTACAATGTTCGGCAATGATTTTGCCGGTCAACTGAACCTGGCCCTCCATTTACCCGAAGTAGAACAGGATTTAAGGAGAACATTACTGGAACAAGGTGTACCGGGAGAGAACAGCCAACAAATTTTAAAAGAATTCAGGGAAATCTTTCTTGCTGGCAATACGACAATGAGCGATGAAACAGGAAGTTACAGCAGCAGTACGTTGGCCTCGCGGATTGCCAGGACCCTGGACCTGATGGGGGGGGCATTTTCCCTGGATTCCGGGGAGGCTTCTTCGTTGGCATCTTTGTGTACCGCCGTTGATCTCTTATTATCGGGGCAGTGCAATATGATTATTTGCGCGGGCGGACAGAGAACCATGGATATTTTTTCGTATGATACATACGCGAAAGATGGCTTGCTTTCGTCCGGTTCACCCGCTCAGCCCTTTGATATTAACGCCGATGGTTTTGTTCCCGGCGAGGGGGCCGGCGTCCTTTTATTAAAAAGGCTGTGCGACGCCAAAAAAGACGAAGATCAAATTTATGCCGTCGTTCGCGGCATCGGGGCGGCCACTAATACTAATTCTATCGGCGACGCGATTCACAAAGCAATCGAGACGGCAGCAACGATGCCCGGGGTCGATGCTAAAAACGTCGGCATGGTTGAAGCAATAGGAATAGGTATAAACGAAATTGACAAAAGTGAATTAGACGCCCTGGCGAATATTTATGGCGCCATTCCACGTCAATATCCATTATATATAGGAACAATAACCGGGCAAATCGGCCACACCCTCGGCGCATCCGGTATGGCATCGTTAATTAAGACGATACTGGCATTTAAAAATGGCGAATTTCCTGCAAATTTCACCCAGGGAAATGCATCGACGCCGATTATAAACCAGGCCGCCAATCTTCGTTTATTGTCGGGGCCCGTGCAAATCTCAAGTTTAATTGAAAATGGCCGCGGGTTTGCCGGTGTAACCTCATTGGCTTTTCGCGGGCTGGCTTATCATGTATTAATCGAGCCGGGAACATATTCCCAGCCGGCGGTGGACACTATTTTTCGCATCAGTGGAAAAACCCCGGATGACCTTATTAAACGGATGTCGGATCTACAGGTGGACCCCGGATCATTAATGGGGATGGCGAATATGTCTTGCTACCATTCGGACGACAGGGCGCGAATTGCAATTGTTTTTAGGGACAGCGAAGACTTTGCGCAAAAGCTTAAGCTTGCTTCAAGCCATGCCGGTCGACCGGGATTATATCCTGTTCTTACAGAGAGGGGCGTATTTTACCATATACTGTCGGAAGAAAAGCCGCGGTTGGCCCTCATATTTTCCGGGTTAGGCTCGCAATATCCCGGCATGCTTCGCGAACTGGTCCGCGAAGTACCGGCTGCCGCGGATAAGTTGAAAGAAATCGATGAGTTAATGTTACGATTGGGTTACCCTACTTTCTCGGGAATTGCCTGGTCGAAAAACGAAGACCTGAAGCTTGGCAGCGATGCCTGGTCGACGCAAATGTCGGTCCTTTTCGCCGACACGATTTGTTATGCCGCATTACGAGATATGGGCATAACGCCGTCCGTGATCAGCGGTCATAGTTACGGCGAATTCCCTGCCCTCGTGGCTGCCGGCGCCTGGACATTGGAGCAGGCGATCCGGTTAACCAACCTGCGCAGTCACGCGATCGATTCGAGTGAAAAAGCCAGGGGGGCGCTGTTATCGACAACCGCGCCTTTAAATGCCATTCACCGTCTTGCCAAAAAGATTAAGGGCAATATATACCTGGCAAACCACAACGCCCCGGACCAAACCATTGTCGGCGGCGATAAAGACTCTGTCGCGGAATTCGAGATACTGTTGGCGGCCCGGGGATTCGAGAATAAAACGCTGCCTGTTCCTTCCCCGTTCCACACGCCGTTAATGGCCGATGCCCAGGAGCAGTTACGCCAGGGCCTGGAAAAAGAAAAGTTTTTCCCCCCGCATATACCTTTCCTCAGTAGTATAACGAATCGCTATACGTCTGAGCCGGCGGATATTAGCCGCAACCTTGGAAAACAACTGACCACGCCGGTGCGCTATGTCGATTTGATTGAAAAACTATTGGCCGATGAAATAAAAATTATTGTGGAAGTCGGTCCCAGGCAGGTTTTGACGCGCCTGCATCGACGCATAGCAAAGGATAGAGACATTGTCGCAATATCGTGCGATAACCCGAAAAGTCCCGGCAAATCGCAATTAATACATGTAAAAGCAATGCTGGAATGCCATGGAATACTTGACCATACCGATGGGCAACATGAAACCGGCGGGGAAAAAACCGGCAAAGCCGCCGCCAAAAGCGACGCCGTCCATTACGAAATTATCCACTTCGACGCCACGCAGCACCGCAAAAACAAAAAACGGCAAATGGCGGAAGCAGCGCCTTACATGCCGGCGAAGCCGGAAAAAGAGAAAGAACTCAGCGCGCCGGATGAATTGGAATCTTTTCTTGTCAATTTTATTTGTGAGCAAACCGGCTACCCGCCGGAAATCGTCGATTTGGACGCCGACCTGGAATCGGACCTCGGCATCGACAGTATAAAAAAAGCACAGCTTTTGGGGGAGTTAAGAGAGGATATCGGCGTCGAGATAAACCGGTTTGAAAATATATCCCTGGATGATTTTTCAACCTTACGTCACATTGTTGAATTTATCAGGAAAAATTCCGCAAAGGGGGGCCCGATTTTGCCCGCGCCGGTTACAACTTCCCCTGGAACAACTTCCCCTGGAACGCCGGCCATGAACAGCGTGCAAGATATTGAAGGGCTGAATATCGTAAAATGTTCCGGTACGCCATATGAAATGGGATACCAACATGGCCAAAGCCAAAAAGATCAAATAGACCTGATTTTGAAAGAATATTGCGGGCAATTGGGGATTCAACCGGCGCATGTTAAGGAGTTTATCGATTCGCTGCCGCTTTCGGATTCATACTTCGACCAGGAAGGCATGGATGAGCTTCGCGGCCTGGCGGACAGCATGGAAATCCCATTAGAAAATCTTATGGCTTACAATTTGGGTCTTTATCCTAATTATGCCCCCGGGTGCTGCCAATTTGCATTTCCCGCGAAACATAACGGTTCGGAAGGCATGATCCACGGGGCGAATGAAGACTGGCCGCTTACCCTCAAGCTGAAAAATTGCCTGACGCGGATCGTGCAGTTACGATACCCCGCGGACGGGATACCGCATTTACTCTTTTGCGTCCCCGGGCAATTGGGCGGGATTAATGGCATCAATACTCATGGGATAGCCGTCAGCAGTACGCTTTTGCTTGATCGCCCTTTTTCTTTTAATGCCCCCAACGGTAAAATCCATTCGGTCATTGTTAAGGCTATTTTGAAAAATGCCGAAGATATTGAAAGCGCCGTTAAGATTGTGAAAAATTTCCAAAAAATAGGCGCCTGGAGCTTATGTATTAGCCACCATCCTACCGACAGTATCGTTTATATCGAGTACGACGGACCCGAGATAAACATAAAACACCCACAAGATGTAATCATGTCCACCAATCACTGCTTACTATTGAAATCGGCGGCAAAAGTGCCCGATCATTCGCTTTTCCGTTCGCAAAGGCTCCAGGCCTTACTGGCCGGTAATGGGAAATTATCTTGTTCGGTTGACCTGGCCAAAGACGCGCTGCGTGATCGCTACGATTTAGACCGCCGGCAAGTAACGAAGCATGCCACCATGAATACGATTCAAAGGATCGATAACCACATTAGTATCGTTATGCAGCCGGGTCACGGCCGGTTGTGGGTCACCCCGGGACCGTTTTCAAAAGGCAACCCGGACAGTTTCTATCGTTTGGACCTGGAAGAAGTATTTGCATCCGGCCGACATTCACCCGGCCAGGCCCATGGCGCCGCGAATCGTCTCATTACCGAAGCGGCGAAAGAAACCACACACAACCGGCAGCCGGGGACTGAAAACAGCCCGGTTATGAACCGGTTCATTCTCCGGATGCGCGAATCTTCCCGGGAAAAAATGCCGGGCCGCGCAGACCACGCAGACCACGCAGACCACGCAGACCACGCGGCGCTCTTTCATGGGCCGGTTTTGATTTTGGGAAAAAACCTTATGGCCCAAGCCCTGGGCGAATATTTAAAGGAACTTGGGGCGACTGTCTTAGAGTTACCCGGTTCCAATGATTATAAGGAAGCGATCTCTTGCCTGGAAAAATTTTGGCAACTGCGGCCGACGCCGCACTTATTTATTATGACGGCTTTCGATGGGGAGGCACGCGGGGAAGATGGAAACGACCGGATCGCATGGCGGGAGGATTTTGGAGTTCTAACGCCCTATTTTGTTTGCCAACACTGGTTAAGCCTGGTGTATAAAGAAAATATACAGTCTAAGGCATCTCTTGTCGCAGTAACCGGTTTAGGGGGGGATTTCGGTTTTTCCGGGAAAGTGAACGGCGTCGAAGGCGGGGGGCTTGCCGGTTTGTGTAAAGCGATTCGCCGCGAATACAACGATCTCCTGGTGAAGGTAATCGATGTACCGCCGGATGAGTCGCCCCAATTAGCCGCGGTAAGTGTTTGTAATGAAATGGCCATGGGAGAAGCAAAAGTGGAGGTCGGTTATGTTGGTGGGAAACGGTTCCTGGTCCAGGCGATTCCACGGGCAGTTACTGCGTTGAAACGCGGCGATATTCCCGTGGGTGGGACCTGGGTGGCGACAGGGGGGGGCCGCGGCATTACGGCCTTTGCGGCGCGGGAATTGGGGCGTCGATTCGGGCTCAGGCTGCATTTGATCGGCGCCAGCCCATTACCGGAGATCGACCAAAAGTGGCTGGAATTATCGAAAAAAGGATTGAAAGAGTTGAAGCTGTCGATTGCCCGGCAAGCGCATCAAGACAATCGCGACCCTGCCGCTGAATGGGGGAAAATCGAAAAGGCCATCGAAATCAAAAAAAATCTAACCTTACTTTCAAAAGAAGGAGTAACCGCGGTATACCATTCATGTGATATATCCGATGAAAAAGCGTTAGCCGGTGTACTCGACCAGGTTCGGAAGGCAGACGGTCCGATACAGGGCATTATCCACGGCGCCGGCGTCGAAAGCGCCGCCCGGTATGAGCGTAAAACAGCGGCGGGGGTGCGCGCGACAATCCGGGCCAAAGTCGTTGGGGCCGCCCATTTGATGAACCTGACCCGCGGGGATGCGCCGGGCTATTTTGTGGCTTTCGGGTCTGTCAGCGGTCGCTTCGGCGGCCTGGGGCAAACCGACTATTCCATGGCTTCCGACATGTTGGCCAAGCTGGTCCATTTATATCGCGCCCAACGCCCGGGATGCGCGGCCGTTTGTATCCATTGGCCGGCCTGGGATGAAATCGGCATGGCCATGCGTCCTGGAAGTAAGCTGGCGCTAAAAGCAAGCGAACAAAAGTTTATGCCCCCCCTTGAAGGCGTTGAGCACCTGGCGGCTGAACTTCGCGCCGGCGCGCCGGAAGGAGAGATCGTTATCCTTGACCGCCCCGGGACCCTGGACCTCGACGGTATCGTTTCCCAATCAGCCCAACACCCGGGACCTCTAAAAAATGAAAAAGTCACCGCCAGGTATTCTCTTATCGATCGAATTAGCGAGCTGCACAAAAATCAAAGCCTTTTGGCCGAGGCCAATTTTAACCCGGTTTCAGACCCCTTTCTCAGCGGGCACCGGTTCCAGGGTTTACCCATACTGCCCGCGGTAATTGCCCTCGAAGCCATGGCCCAGGGGGCCGCCGCACTTAGCCCGGGACAAATAGTGATAGGCTTGCGAAACGTGGAGATCAAAAACGGGCTGAGATTTTTTACCCACCAACCCCAAATGATAAAGATAAATGCGCTGTTGAAAAATAATAAAGAGGTTGAATGCGAGATCTACGGCGATTTTTATAACCGCAAAGGGAAAATGGTGGACCCACACCGGGTGTATTCCGTTGGCGCGGTGGAATTAAGCGAATTAGGGGACAAGCCGGCTGAAATCAAGAAATGTTTACCCGCGGGGGAACCCCGGGAGTGGCATGAAATGGAATATATGGAGAAACATGCCGCCGGGGAAGACGCCTTTGTTTTTCACGGCGCAAAGCTGCGCTGTTTAAAAAAGATCGCATTCCATCCCGGGGGCGGCTGGGGCCGGGTTTACGCCCCGGCGTCGACTGAAATCGGGGGAGAACGAGAGGGAGATTGGATCATCCCGGCGGCGGTTTTAGATGCTTGCCTGGTTGCCTGCGGCGTCTTTGGGAAAAAAATATTAGGGAAGAATCAACTTCCCCAGGCATTCGCATCGCTAAAGCTGGGCCGCTTACCCCGTAAAGGTGAAATATGCACCCTCTATTTACAACTTAAAGGTCGCGGCGATAATAACAGCCATTTTGATTTTACCTTGTTCGGCGATGATAAAACGGTTATATTGGATGTCGAAGACCACTGCTGCGTCCTTGTCTCGGAAAGGAAACCCGGATGATGAATGAACATTACATATACCGCTGCCGGGATAAAGACAGCCTGCGCCGTACCTGGAAGCAAAAGAAAGCCGACGCCTGGTTCAGCGAAAGTGAATGGGCCGTTTATCCCGGTTTCAGGGATAAAACGCGGCGCGAAGAATGGCTTTTGGGACGTTTCCTGGCCAAACAATTGATCCTGGAACACCTGGACGCCGGCGCCGGCGCCGGCGAACCGCTGTCGCTGTCCGTGCACCCCGCGGAAATCCAGGTATATTCCCGCAGCGGCATGGGCCGTTCGACGCCCCCCCGGGTCTTTATTAACGGCCGCCTGCTGAATTGGTCGCTTTCCATCGCCCATTCGAAACAGTCTGTACTTGTTGCGCTCTCTAAAAAGCCGGGGACAGCGATCGGGGCGGATATCGAATTTCTTTGCCCGCAAACGCCCGGTTTCTCGGCAATATGGTTAACGCCCGCCGAGCAAACATGGGTGCACAACCAGGGGAAGCCGCACCTGGTATCGATGCTGTGGGCAGTCAAAGAAGCCGCCTATAAAGCGATAAATATCAACCGGGAGTTTATACCTCGCCAAATCGAGGTTCATTTTTATAAACCGGGCGATTGCCGGTTAATATTGGCCGGCAAAAAGCTCGCTCAAGAGCATCATGTTTATACAGCGGAATTGGCTAACCAGGCAATCGCCATCGTAACCATCGCAGCTAATGAAGGGGAGGGAAGCCCATGATAGACTTAACCGGACGTACGGCATTGGTAACGGGCAGTTCGCGCGGCATTGGCAGGGCATGTGCGCTGAGATTGGCTGAAGCCGGGGCGGATGTGATCGTGAATTACATCGCTTCACGGTCCGCCGCCGAAGAAACGGCGAAATGTATCCAGGCCCTTGGCAGACGCACCGCCATTGTCAAAGGAGACGTGAGCGAAGAAGAGGATATCGCATCCATGATGAATTTTGTCGGGAATACCTTCGGTATCCTTGACATATTGGTCAGCAATGCCGCCAGCGGCGGTTTTCGGCCGCTTTTAGCCACAACGGCCCGGAACTTCGAAGCCGCCATGAATACCAATGTGCGCGCCTTGTTATTTTTGGTGCAGGCGGCGCTCCCGTTGTTGGAACGGGCCAAAGGACGCGCAAAAGTCATCGGCTTATCCAGCCCGGGATCGGTAAGATCGATGCCGATGTATGGCCTTATCGGGAGTACAAAAGCAGCGCTTGAAAGCATGGTCCGCCACTTTGCCCTGGAAATCGGTAATCGCGGCATTAACTTAAATATCGTCCAGGCAGGTCTTGTGGAGACAGACTCCACTCGCCAGATACCGAATTTTGAACGGGTTTTTGCCCTGGGAAAGTCAAAAACCATGATAGGAGAAAGGCAATTACAACCGGGAGACGTCGCCGACGCCGTGCTTTACCTGGCCAGCCCCTTGAGCGATATGGTGCAGGGACAAACCCTGGTGATCGACGGCGGCGCTTCAATCAATATTTGAGAAACTAAATATATGATTTGAGGAACTTTATGGCCGTCTCCTTGAGTATATGACTGTAAGAACCCAGCGATGCGCATAAACTGTCGAAAGAAGCAATGAAATAATCGATTTCATCCTTGGTGACATTTAGCGGGGGAAAGACCCTGATAATATTCTTATCCGTCAAGCTGGCGGGTACGATAATATTGTACTCATTCAGCAGCCGGGAGGCGATATAAGAAGTTACAACTTTTGCGGATACCGCTTTACTAAGATGTTTAGTAAGATTATTTAGGGGATCCCGGCTGGAAAAATCAAAATTAATCCCAATCATCAACCCCTTGCCCTTGATTTCCGAAATAACCTTATATTTTTCTTTCAGGCGCAGCAGCTCCGCTATAAAATACCGGCCCTGTCGGCTGCAGTTTTCGCAGGTTTTTTCCCCCGTCATAATCGAAATGGTGGCCAGCCCACTCACGCAAGCCAAACTGTTGCCGCTAAAAGTGGAACTGTGGAGGAGAAACTTTTTCAGCGAACCGTATACGCTGCGCCATATCTTTTTTGAGGTGATGCAGGCGGATATGGGCATAACGCCGCCGCCCAGGGACTTGGAAATAATGAGAATGCCCGGGACGATATTGTAATGTTCGAAGGCAAACATCTTCCCTGTGCGTCCCATCCCGGTCTGGACTTCATCCAACACTAAAAGCGTACCGTATCGATTACAAAGTTTGCCGACTTCGGGCAAATAGTCTTCGGGGGGAACATTGATCCCCCCCCGCCCCTGGATAGGTTCGAGATAGACGGCGGCGTATTTTTTTGTTTTCAATGCCTTTTCCAATGGTTCGATATCGCCGAAAGGGATGTGCTCGACAAAGGGCAGAAGCGGCTCGAAGGGAACCCGGTAATTACTTAAACCGGTCAATGATAACGCCCCCAAAGTCATGCCGTGATAACTATCCTCCGCGGCCAAAAGATACTTGCGGCCGGTATAGTTTCTAGCCAATTTTATGCTGGCTTCAACGGCCTCGGAACCGCTATTTTGAAAATAGGCGACCGCTAACGGATCGGGGAGCAGCGCCGCCAGGTTATAAGCCAGGGCCGCCGCCAAAGGTGAAGGGACCAGTTGATGCATCATGGGAATTTGCTGTTCCAGGGCTTGCTGAAGTGCGCTCATTATCCCGGGATGATTATGGCCCAAATTGAGACAGCCATAGCTATTAAAAAAATCATAATACTTATTCCCTTCGTCATCCCACAAATAGATCCCCTGGGCGCGAACATATTTCCGCACCAGTTGTAAGGGTACCACCGTTTCCACGAAAAAACTGTTAATATGCTTTGCATAGAGGTCTAAATAGGCTTCCTTTTGTAATCCCAGGGCTTGATCGATGGAGATAAGGTTTTTGTTAATGTTAAGTTCCGATTTGCTCATTGTTTTTTCCTTTTATTCAACCAAATGAGGCCGCGTTTTTTCAAACAAGCGCGAAATCTTCCATTGGAATACCCGCGGCAATTTTGGCCAGCAAACTTCGATCCTTATGCAGACTGGCGACATATCCCTCCGCGACAAATGTATACCTTGGCAGCCCGCGCACAAGAAACCGCAGGGGGTCATGTTCATGAAGGCCGATGGTGACGAAAGAATACCGTTCCCGGAACACCTCATGACGAACCCTTTGCAGCAATACCCGCAGCGCCCGTCGATGTCCCTCCTTAAAGGCCACATTGCGAAGATAAAGCAATCGTATCGCCTCCCCTACTTTGGGAAAAGTATAAAACGGCAGTATTTTACTTGAAAAGCGCAATGCGCTTACCAATAATCGAAGCGACTTAGGCATGGCGGTAACGACGTTTTGCTTTAAATGACCGGCGTCGAAGGAACAAAGCGTTGCCATAATTTCCCCATCCCGGCGGGCAGTTAAAATTCGCAGCGCAGGTTCGTTTGCAGCAGCGCCGCGGAAGGAACGAAAATCATCCTCCGTTTTTAAAGGTCCCAATTGATACGACCTGTTGAAATCGTTACATATTCGACAAATCCCGGGGATATCGTTCTCGTTCCCCTCTTGAATCTCATAACGATTAGCGGATTCCCGGAGCGGTGAGCCGAGAATCTCATGCACCAGGAACCTACCGAACGATTCAAACTTTGGGAACCCGAATTTACCATGCGTCAGCATCGAAATAACCCTTTCATTGCCGCCGGCAACAATATTGAATACTAAATCCACACCTTGTTTCATGATATGGTCGATACATGCCTGGACCATTTTTAGCGCGGCGCGGCTGCCGGAAAGTGAGGGATGAACTTTAAAATCCGCGACGTAAGCGACCCTCTGGGGTTTACCGTCTATATTGACATGTTGATAAGTAACCGAAAGGCAGCCGATAATGCGGTGATCCGCCAGGGCCACAAACACGACGCCTTCGCCCCTCAATTCCATCAGTCTAAAAAAATCAGGGCCCCTGTCGATGCGCAGGGAAATTGCCCCACTCATCGGGGTCACTCCCGTCAGCGCAAGTAACTCTTCGTTGTCGTTAATATCGGCTTCCCTGATTGTAATCATTGTCTTACCTTGAGTTAAGATTTTTATATATTGAACAGTTTTTACAATAATCGCAGCGGTGGGCGATTAATTGCCCCCGAATCCCGGCTAAGTCATCGATCCAGGTCTTTACGGAAGGGGAAATGCTTCCCCACCTATTCGCGGACCAATCATTGCAGCATAAAATCAAGCGCCCATCCCAGGCGATATTTATTATACAAAAGGGAATAGTGCAGGGTATCTTTAATAATTTGAAAAAATAGTAATACCGCGAGTGGGGAATGTATTGCCCATCGATGTCATTGTTCCTATCATTTGCCGGCCATACCACCACGGGAATATGTTTGCCCCGAAAATACTTCTTTAATCCGCCGATTGCATGATTATTTATTGTGCTCCTGGTGCACCTGATGAACAGCGAAAATTTTCTTTGCGGATGATTTTTCAATTTATCCACTTTAGCTAAGATATGGAATAAATCAAGACCCCTCAGCGATTTAAATAATCCTGCATCGACAGTGTCGATAGAGATCGTGCATATATCCAGTTTCGAGTTCACCAATTCTTCCATAAGGCGGTCGTTTAATAGGGAACCGTTGGTTATTATCTCGGTTATCACACCGGGCTTTGTTGTTTTGACGGCATTAATTTTGGCGCATAATGTATCGTCCAGGGTCGGTTCATTTTGAAGGGTGATATATATATATTTTAGCCCGGAAGATTCGATGGACTTCAGCACCGCTGCGAAGACTTCATCATTCATTTTATTGGATTTTTGTCTCCTGGAAGGACATAATTTGCATTCGGCGTTACATCCTGAAACGGTTTGCAATTGCATTAATAATGGCGATCGGAGCCTATTTTTCTTAAATAAATGCAGGCCGTGATATTGCAGGAGGGCGTGAAACAGGCTGTATTTTACGGCGGTGTCGATCTTCCAGGAATACCGCCCCGCAAACAAGAAGTTTTTGATCCGCTTTTTCATTTTCTTTCTACATTATACAAATCCTTTAAAGAAGGTCTTCCAGCCATTGGCAAAGGTCGTGCACAAAGCGCCCCCTTGCGGCGTCGAATTCCAGGGTATGACTCGCATCCTCATAGTTGTATATACGTTTCGTTGTTGAAGCGAAACCCGCGAAAATACCTGTGACGGCGTCATTATCGATAATCCGGTCTTTGCCGGAAAGAAACAGCGCCACCGGCAAGCGCAGCGAGCGATAATTCCGTTTATTAAACCGGTCCAAATAAAAGGTTTGCATACAAAAACGCGCCGTAATTTTGCTTAGACGAAGTTCGTCATTTTCTATAAACTTAACATATCCCGGGTCCCGTGTAAAATAATGGGCGTCGGGGATGGGGACTTTGAAAAGGGCCGTGGGCGCAAAAATATTGGAAAAAAAGATGGCTGTTTTTTCCTTTAAAGAGTAATGCACCAGCGGCGCAAAACCCGGTGTAATAAGGATAAGTGCATCGATGGCCCCGGGGTATTTCAAACAAAAGGCCAAACCGGGTTTACAACTCCAGGAAATGCACAGGAGAAAGATGGGGCGTCCTTTTTGTTCAGCGCGGATAATGTCGATAAGCTTCTTAATGTCTTCATAAAAGTCCTTGGCGCGCCGGAGGTCCCCCCGTCTGCCGCTGCTTAGACCCGACCCGCGGCGATCAAGAAAGTAAATACTGAAACCTCTCTCAAAAAGCGCCGCCGAACTTACTCCATACCACCCGCCGTGGCTTTCGACGCCGGCGGTGCATAAACAGGCCGCTTTTGGCCGGTCCCGGTACCAACGGCGGTATGACAAACCGGCGCCGTCAGCCGAAACAAAACGCTTTATCTCGCCTCCCGTTGAAAATAAATCTTTCCCATTCACGGCTTCATACTCTCCTTACAGCGGCGAAACCTCGAAATACCGTTTCGTATAATTCTCAAGCAGCTCCCGGTCGACGTGGATACCAAGGCCGGTCGCATGCATCTTTCCCTTAAGTTTTCCGCCGCGGCCAAAGCCAAACTTCTCTTTAACAAGCGAATGTTTGAGAAGAAAGCCGCCGTAAGACGTCTCGAGAAAATCCACACCCGGGAAAAAGCGCAGGAAATGTCTTGCCGCGGCATCCAATATGCCGGTCTCCCCCACATGCGCACCCAGTTGGAGTATCAATCGGTGTTGACGAACCTCAGCCGCCATTTCTAAGGCAGGGATCAAGCCCCCACATTTGGAAATCCGGATGTTGACGCCGTCGGTACATTTCTCTTTTATTGCCCATTCCAGGTCTTCCTTTGAACAAACCGATTCATCGAGAATAATTTTCTGCCGCACCCGCTGCTTTAACTCAGCGAGGCGGTGTTTATCTTCCTTTTTAAGGGGTTCTTCCACCGCGTTGAGATTTAGGGGTCCCAGGGCGCCCAGTATATCGACCGCTTCGCTGTATGACCAGGCGCCATTGGCATCGATGCGCAGGCCGTATTTTTTCCCCAGCGCCCGCCTGACGCCTTTTACCGATTTCAAGACATCCTCTTTATCCGAACCTACTTTAAGCTTTACACCGGGAAGACCATAAAACCGCATGGCCCGGGCCAGGAACCTTTGTTTCAGCGGGCCGCCCGCCCCAATCACCCCGCTCACAGCCGGGGATTTGCCCGGGGCTTTCTCGCCCGCGAAACCATCGATCAAATCGCCGGCGGACATATTGAAAAACTTCCCGTAGGCGTCCAGGAGGGCAAGCTCCAACGCGCACCGCGCCGCCTGGGAACCGCCGTTATTCTCACTTTCATTCCATTCGCACCACCCCGAAGATAGGTACTTTATAAGTTCGCCGGGAGAACCGACATTTTTCTGAAAATGAGCATGGTGTGTTTTCTCAAATAGCCGGAAGACCGAATCGATGCTCTCCCCGGTCACATAATCGCGGGGAACGGATTCCCCATAGCCGGCGAGTCCATTCTCCAGGCAGCATTCCACGATCACGTTATGCGTTTCCGTGTGTTTGGCCCGGGCATGCCCGAATGATGAACGAAACGGCAAAGAGAGATGATATAAACTTATCTTCCTGATGCGCATGGTCCGGCTACCTTTTTTTAATATTCCCCTTGTTTTCTTCTTCTTTTTCTTTTTTGTACCCCTGGAGGGCCTCTTTCATGGAGTTTTGGAAAGAATGCCCGGGAATGTACCCCAGTTGGCGCCGCGCCTTTGAGATATCGAACGTCAGATACGTATGCATAAATTTCATGCGGAATCGATTAAGGATGGGGGGTTCTTTCGTGGGCAGGATGCGATGGACGCCTTCCAGTATCGGGATAAGCGCCGAAGCAAGCCAGGCGGGAATCGATCTCCCCGGTTTTTCCATGGCCAATACCTCACATATCGTTTCGATAAATTCCTTCCTGGTCATATCACGGCCATCGGTAATATGATATACCTGGCCGACGGCATTAGGCGAAGCAGCCGCCAATATAAGCGCATCCACGAGATTTTTAACGGAAACCATACTGATGGGATTTTTACCATGGTCGATATAGCGGAAAACGCCGCTTCTCAATGCACCCACAACACGGGGTAGAAGATGACGGTCCCGGGGGCCATAAACATAAGGGGCGCGTATAATAACAACGGGAACCCCTTTCTCCCGGTAGTAATCCAGGGCAACTTTCTCAGAGGCGATTTTCGTGTAATTGTAATTATCGCCCGTGTAAACGTAAGGCGCGCTTTCATTGGCATTTTCCTGGGCGGCCATACCCAGCACCGCCAGCGAAGATACTACAACAAATCTCTTAACCGGCATTTTCACGCACTCATCCAGGAGGCTTCGCAGGGCATCGACATTGACGCGAACCATATCTTCGCGTTTTGCCCAGTCGCTGACCATACCGGCGCAGTGAAAAATATAATCCACGCCTTCCAGGGCCCGGTTGAGAGACGCCGGGTCGCTAAAGTCCCCTTTAAAAAGTTCTACTCCCAGGGTCCCGATAAAACTCGTATCGCCGGTTTCCCTGGTAAAGGCCCGAACCTCGAAGCCATCCTTAAACAACCGTTCGGCAGTGTGACTGCCGATAAAACCGTTGGCGCCGGTCACCAGTGCTTTCATTTTTAGTCCCCCCCTTTACGCCGCCAAAATTTAGCGGCGATTTTCTTTATCAATATAACTTCGCCCATCTCATTCTTCTCCACAAACCGATGCCCGATCCACTGCAAAACATACCCCAAAAAAACATTGCATATTCCCCAGCGCCGCTCGCCTATAACAAGCTGGTATACGCCGAAAAATACCTGGGGAACGCCGATTATATGCAAGACCAGGTTAAGCCGGCGCTTATGCCGTGAAAAATAATCTTTTACGAACCGGGAAATCATGTTTATCATTTTAAACTACCTATTCATGTTATTTCCTCTTTCACCGGGAAATTTTTATGGTAATCCATGGAGGGAGAGAGATAAACATGTTTATACTGTTCCACTCTCTCTTCAGAGTGCAGCCCCCTTTTTTTCCGGGATTCGAAACAGTTGCCCTCAAGTACTTTGAGCCGTATCAAATCGAGTCTGCCTGATTTTCTTTTACTGAGGTATTCAATATTAAGTTCCTGGAGTCTTTCGTCCAATCGGGCAATGAACCCGGGCCACAGCGACCGATTACCCAACTCATGTTCTTCGGCAAGAAGCACATAATAGGGAATTTCGCTCCAACAGGGGCACATGGTAAAATGGGAAAAGTGCAGGTTAAATTCTTTCGCTGTATCATGCACAGCGGTTACCACCTGGTGTTCAGATATCTTCTCCCCCGTTACCGAAGAAATATGCTCCCCTTTATTCAAAAAATGGATCAAGGGAGTTTGATTCAAGAAATCCACCACCTGGACAAGGTCGTTTATTTTATAGCGTGTAAAGCCGGAGGAGGTGGTGATAACCAGGAAATAATTTTTGCCGAGTTCGAGTTCATCGATGAGTAATGTCCGGGGTGAAGGTTGGTTTTCGTCTTCTTCGGGAATAAATTCGAAAAAAACGCTGTCTATCGTGGGGCAGCCCGCGTCCTTGCCCGAGACAACCGGGATGGAAAGGCGTCCTTCAGTGGCAAGAAGCCCGATATCCCTTACACATGTCGAATCCGAAAAATAATTCGGGAACTGGTCCAGGTAAGTAAATAACGTTCCCCCTTTCCAGCAGGCGATCAACTGGAGATTGGGCCAATAAAGGCGGGGGATGAAGGAGTCGTTCTTTTGGGCAAGTTCTTCCAGTCGGTGGGCCGTTAGGGGGTCTTTTTTAAGATGGGATTTTATGTGTTGGAATATGGATTTTTCCACGAGGCCTTTGACGCTGAGGGTTCCATCATGAATATCGCGGATGATCCCTTCTTTTCCCTGGTCGACCAATTTAACAAGATTTAGAATTGTGCTGGGGTTCGCGGTAATAAGCGTCCCGACATTTTTTGTAAGGGCAATGCGCATAAGCGTATAATAGCGGGCGTGAAGATCCCTGATTTCCATCACATTGTTCGGAAGTGCATAAAAGTTGCGGACAATGGGGACCTGGTTTTCGGCAATCCAACCGGAAATCGAACCGCACCAAACGCCCCCTCCTGTTTTGTATTCCCGGGCAGGAGAGAAAACCGAAAGAATCTTACCTTCCAAAAGCCGCGGATTGTCCTCCACCATGCGATAAACAAAAAGAAGTGTACTGTGCTTATATTCCCGGATGAAGCGAGGAGTAAAAGGTATGAATTTCGGTTCGTCTGTGGTTCCGCTTGTTAACCCAAAGCCAAGGATTTTTTCCCGCGACCCTAAAAGGGCGCGGCTGTTACCTTGTTTAAGTTTCTCGATGTAGGGTAAGAAAGTTTCATAGGCAGCGATGGGGACCCTTTCCCGGAAGGTCTTAATATTTTTTATGGAATTGAAATCAAAACGTTTTCCCCACTCAGAATCGCTGTTCCGTTCCAGTTTTTCAAGAAGGGTTTGTTCTTGTGTCGTGCGTGGGCACGTTGTTTTTTGCAAAAACCGGCGCATCATCGCACGACTTTGCCGGGCCGCGGCTGAAATCATCAGTTTTTTAAGAATGGCACACCTCTGTTTTATAACGACCCTATAACATAAACAAAAAAAAAAATCAAGTACTGATACGGCCTCAAATAAAGGATAATGGCAATTAAAATCAACCGGGTCCAATTATTCGAAATCGCTGAAAAAAATCATTGACAATAAGTCAAATTTGAATTATTATCACCCCATGAAAGGCTACAACGGAAATGAAAAAGTCGGCCTTGTTTTTTCCGGCGGTCCTGCGCCGTCGGCAAATGCAGTCATCTCTGCCGCCGCCCTGAACTTTATCGATAAAAAAATCCCGATCCTGGGTTTTTATCATGGTTTCGAATGCCTTGAAAAATATGACCCGGGAAACCGACGCTCCGCGGCTTCCGCGGGCTCCCCGGACTCCCCAAACTCCCTCGACTCCCTGGTGGAAAATCTTCATTACGAAATTTTGGACGCTGAAATCTCGGCGATCAGGAACCGGAGGGGCGTTTATTTGCGAACCTCCAGGGCCAACCCGGGCAAAGAGATTAAATGTCAAGAAGACCTAAACGACCCCGCCAAAAGCAGGAAACTGCGCAATATCCTGGCCGGCCTTGACAGCCTGGGCGTCGGTTTCCTCATTACCATCGGCGGGGATGATACCTTGAAAACCGCCAATTACCTGGGCTTACTGGGGCTGCCGGTAATTCATATTCCCAAAACCATCGATAACGATTATTTCGGCATTGCCTGGACCTTTGGGTACTGGAGCGCGGTACAGGCGGCAAAAGAGGCCATCCTTAATTTAAAAGCCGATTCGGAAAGCACCGGCAGCTACTTTATCATAGAACTGATGGGACGGAAAACCGGCTGGCTCACCTACGCCGCCGGCATTGCCGGGGAAGCCGTGCTGAAAATCTCCATAGAAGATATCCAGGAGGATGTCCTGAATATCGATGCACTGGCCAACCGGATCGTAAACGCCATCATCGGCAGGGAAAAACGTAAGAGGTTTTCCGGCGTCATCTGCGTGGCCGAAGCCCTGGCGGATAAGCTGCCGGAACCATTCCGGCCCAAGGAAAGGGATAAACACGGCAATGTGATCGTGGGCGCCGCCGAAATCGGCAGGATTTTACGGGACGCGTCCGTCAAACTATATAGACAAAGAACCGGCAAGAATAAAAAAATCATTTATAAACAAATCGGTTACGAGATCCGCAACACCCTCCCCATTAGTTTCGATGTGGTGTTGGCCAGTATGCTGGGTTTCGGCGCCTTTAAATTGTACTGCCGGGGGAAATTCAGCTCCATGGTTTCCGTTTCCGATAACTTCCAGATCGTTGGGGTTCCTTTTTCAGAGTTAGTAGACCCGGTCACACTTTTGACCCGTTTAAGGGGTGTGCCCAGGGGCAGCGATTTCTTCGAATTGAAAGAAGCCCTTTCCTTTAAAGAGATCGATTAATTTTTATTCTTCTTCCTCGATAAATTGCCGGTAATCCGTGGTATCGGCCGATAAGTGGGGGTAGACTTGCAGGCAAACCCAGGCGTCGGCAGCGGCGTATACCTGTTGTTTCCGGCTTAACTGCGGTTGGGCCCAGTTGGTTTTCTGGGCGGTTTTGACCAGGCGTCTCCCCAGGTAGCGCGCCGACAATGCCCGCGCCCCCACCTGGATGATGCCTTTATCTTTCGCGATCTTGCTTAAATCGATGAACCCGCGGGGAATAAATTTTTTCAGTTCCTGTAATTTCTCGATATCGGCGTTGACCCCGATACCGATCTTTTTGAAATTCTCATTCGCCAGGAAATCCGCCAGTGCATCGGAAAAGCCGGTCTTTTTCAATTGGAAAAGATAAGCCGTATTGTGGGTGGCCAGTTGTAACAATGAAATGGGGTAAGATACGCCTTTTTTAAAGGCCGGTTTGCTTTCGGTATCGAATCCCACGTAGGGATGTTTATACAATTCCCTGACGACCGCCTCTTCTTGTTCCGGCGTATCCACCACGACAACATTTCCTTCAAATTGCACGACAGGGAGTGAGTTAATGTACTCACTGTCGATCCTGTTTACCTGTAACAGCGTCATTTTTCTCAATTACCGCCTTAAAGTCAATTTCCCATGGGGAAGGGAGAACCCGGCGTCTCTGTTCTTTCAAAAGATCGCCAAATCGTCCAGGTTTAAGCATACCTTATTGTGGATGGAAAATCAAGTACCTTTTTTGCAATACTTCCCGGAAGGGGAAATTAAACGCCAGGCAAAAAATCCCAACAAAAAAATATTTCAAATCCTGCTTTGTTAAACATTTTTAATGCCTTGCTTGTTTAAAAAATGGGGGGCTATCGGAAAATAAACATTTGCACTCTAGTCCCTGATATGCTATAATCTCTCTATGCTGGACATAAATTTCGTTAGAAATCACCTGGACATTGTCAAGCCAAAAGTGTTAGCCAAAGGCTCCCCTTTCGATGAAACACTGTTCAATGCGATCGATGCAAAACGCAGGGAATTAATCACCGGCATAGACCGGATCAAAAGCAATAAAAATAAATTAGCCAAAGAAATCGGGACCTTAAAAAAACAAGGGAAAAATACCAAAGACCTGGAAGACCAATCCAAAACCCTGTCCGCCGAACTTGCCTCCCTTGAACAGGAAGCCGCGGAAGCGGAAACAAAATTCCAGGATTTCATAATGAATATCCCCAACCTTTTCGACGACTCGGTTCCCATCGGAAAAGACGCAGCCCAAAACGTCGTCGTCCGGGAATGGGGCGAAAAACCCGAATTCGACTTTGAACCCAAACCCCATTGGGACCTGGGTGAAATAAATAAATTCCTCGACCTGCCCAGGGCAGCCAAAATTTCCGGCGCACGTTTTGCACTCTACACGGACACCCTGGCAAAACTGGAACGGGTACTCATCGATTTCATGGTGGAAACCCAAACTACTGAAAACGGCTATACCGAAGTCCTACCGCCTTTCCTGGTGAACGACGAAAGCCTCATCGGCACCGGCAACCTGCCCAAATTCAAAGACGACCTCTTTAAAATCGAAGGCCACAACCTTTACCTCATCCCTACCGCGGAAGTGCCGCTCACCAATATCCACCGGGACGAGACCCTGGATGAAGAAGACCTCCCCAGGTATTACGCCGCCTATACCCCCTGTTTCCGCAGCGAAGCCGGTTCTTACGGCAAAGATGTCAGGGGCATCATCCGCCAACATCAATTCAATAAAATCGAACTCTTAAAATTCACCACCCCCGAAACTTCCGCCAACGAACACGAGAAACTCACCCGCGACGCCGAATGCATTTTAAAAAAATTGAACTTACACTACCGCGTCGTCCTGCTGTGCAGCGGCGATATGTCATTCTCGTCCGCCAAGACCTATGACATCGAAGTCTGGATGCCGGCGCGGAACGGGTACATGGAAATCTCTTCCTGCTCCAATTTTTCCGACTTCCAGGCCAGGCGGGCAAAAATCAAGTACAAAGTCAAAGACGGCAAAAAGAATTTTCTCCATACCATTAACGGCTCCGGCCTGGCAGTGGGCCGAACCGTGGCCGCCATTATGGAAAATTACCAGGCAGAGGACGGGAAAATCGCCATACCAAACATCCTGGGCAAATATTTCCCAGGTAGAGCTTACTTATAATAAAAACCATGCCTTATTACAATTGCACTTTTCTTGACGATAACGGCCGTTATGCTAAAAGGACCATTTTCGCCGACAATAAACAGGAAGTGTGGAGAAACAACGAAAACGCCGACGAAAAACTCATTACCATCCGCAAAAGCTACCTCAAAGATTCCTCCACATTTAAGATTTTTACTCGGAAAATCAGTTACTTCGATTTCCTGGCCTTTAACCAGAAAATGATCACCTTGCTCAAATCCGGGGTCGCATTTATCAGGGCGCTGGAAATCATTATCGCCAACCTTAAAAAAGGCACCCTAAAAGAGGTATTAATCAAAACCGAAGCCGATATCCGGAATGGTATCCAGATTTCGGATGCCTTCGCCTCCGATCAAATACCCTTTCAAAAAATCTACCGGGCGTCGCTGCTGGCAGGAGAAAAAAGCGGGAACATCGATTCCATACTGGTCCAGTTCAACATCTACCTGGAGAAAGTCGCCAACCTCAAACGAAAAATCATCAACAGCCTCACCTATCCCATCATTTTATTTATATTCATGATCGCCATGGTGAGCCTTATCCTGGTCTATGCCATCCCCAGGTTCGCTTCGTTCTATGCAGATTTCGAAGCCAGCCTCCCGGCAATGACACTCACCTTGATCGACGTCAGCAATTTTCTGAAACGTCATGCCATTACCATTATTATTATAATAACTACTATTGTGATGGGCCTCAAATTCCTGGAAAAATCCCGGCCGGATATCATTATTTTCGATTATATAAAAACAAAACTCCCCATCATCGGGAACCTTATCGTTGAAAACTCCATGACCGTATTCTCACGGACAATGGCAATATTGATTGCAGGGGGGGTACCTGTCCCGGAATCCACTCAAATCGCAGTGGAAACCTTTTCCAACAGGTATTTCTTCGCAAAAATTAAAGACATCCCTACAAAAATAAAGGAGGGTAACCTACTGTCGGATGTTTTGAAAGAGGTGAGTTTTATCCCTCCCACATTCATAGAAGTGATTAAAGTGGGGGAAACCTCCGGCAACCTGACAGGAGTACTAAATGAAAACGCCGATGCCTTTGAAAACTCGATCGACGCCAGGATAAGTTCGTTGATCTCGCTGATCGAACCCATCTTAATCGTGGCCATCGGTGGGGTGATCGCGTTTATGCTGGTGGCAGTCTATTTGCCCATCTTTAGTACGGTGCACATCGTAAAATGAGTGAAACAATCGACCTGAAGAACATTAAAATCGATTACAAGTTATTGACCAAATTTCCCGCGGAATTTATGATCAAAAACCTCTTCTTCCCGCTAAAAGAAAGTGAAAGCTCCGTCGAAATCGTCATGTTCGACCCTGAAAACCTCGATAAAATAAGTATCGTCGAAAATTTTATCCAGAAACGGGTAATCCCTTTCCACTCCGAGAAAGAAGACATCGAAAAAATCCTCAAAAAAAGCGACTCTTTTACCAAGGTATTGACGGACAAAACCGAAAGCTTCTTTATGAAGAAGAGTATCGAAGAAGAGGAAGACGAATCCTTAACCATCGAAAAAATTACCGAGGAAGACGATTCGGTTATCAAATTATTGAATAACGTTATATTTACCGCTGTCAACAAACGGGCTTCGGATATCCATATCGAAGTACAGTCGAACGCCGTCAATGTCAAATTCCGCGTTGACGGAATTTTAATCCAGGTGATGGAACCCCTGGATAAACTATTCCATTCGCCCATGATCACACGTTTGAAAGTCATTTCAGAACTGGATATCGCAGAGCGAAGGGTACCCCAGGACGGCCGGTTCCGCATGAAATTCAAGCATAAAACCATCGATTTCCGGGTTTCCATTATGCCGGGCGTCTATGGCGAAAATGCCGTCATCCGGATCTTGGACCGCGAGATGATCACCGAAAGTATCGGCGAACTAAGACTGCAGCAGTTGGGATTCTCCGATTACCTGATCGATAATCTCATGTATTACATTAGGCAACCCTACGGCATGTTCCTGGTTACCGGGCCCACCGGGAGCGGTAAAACCACCACCCTGTATGCGGCCCTCAATGAAATAAAAAGCCCGGAAGATAAAATCATCACCATCGAAGATCCCGTGGAGTACCAGATCGATGATATCATCCAGATCCCGGTGAACGAAAAGAAAGGATTGACCTTTGCCCGCGGGCTCCGTTCCATCCTGCGGCATGACCCCGATAAGATCATGGTGGGTGAGATCCGGGACCCGGAGACCGCCCAGATCGCTATCCAATCCGCCCTTACCGGTCACCTGGTGTTTACCACCGTTCACGCCAACAACGTGTTCGACGTATTGGGCCGGTTTATTCATATGGGCATCGACACCTACAGTTTCATCTCGGCCCTCAATTGCGTGGTGGCGCAGCGGCTGGTGAGACGTTTGTGCGTCAATTGCAAACAAGAGTTTACCCCGGACGCCAAATACCTCCAGGACAACCGCGTCAAAAAAGAAAACCTCGAAAACTCCATATACCAGGCAAAAACGGAAGGCTGCCAGGAATGTGCGGGAAGCGGTTACAGCGGCAGGACCGTTATCGGCGAAATCCTCGAACTGACCGATGAAATCAAAGAAATGTTCCTGGATAAAAAACCGCTGTCGGAAATCAAAAAAATGGCCATGAAGCAGGGGATGATCCCCACCCGTAAAAATGGCCTGGGAAAGGTAATAAACGGTATTACCTCTTTTGAAGAATTGAACAGGGTGACAATAAAAGAATGGTTATAATCGAAAACTTTTTTATCCATTACAAACGGCCGGCACAGCTTGTCTTTGCCGGGGAGAACTACCTGGATATTTACAAATATGTAAATAACTCCTTCCAAAAAACCCGCTCTTTCGATGACGCCCCCATTATCGACCTGACTACGGAAAGTTTCGGGGCCGCCGCCAGGGAGTTATCGATTGCGGGCGGCGGCGGCGGCGGCGCGGCAAACGCCATCGACACCGGGATCATCTTAAACTCCGCCTATTACATCTTTAACATCCTTGATTTTGAAAAAATCCCCTTCCGCGAAGGACTGCGTAAGGAGATCGTGGAGTGGCGACTGCGCAAAGTATTCCCGGAAAATATCGAAGACTACGACCATCGCTTTTATAAATTGGATAAAAACAAAATCCTTTCCATCCTATTTAAAAAAAGCCTGAAAGAAAAAATCGAAAACCTGTTTAATCAAAGCCGGATAAACCTGACTTACATGGGGAATTCCACCGTCAACAGCATCGATAATGTCCTGCGCCAGAAATCCTCCCCGGATTTCTTTATCGAGATCGACCGCAGCCTGTTTATCGTGGTATTTCAAAAAAACTCCGTGCCGTTCTATATCAGGAAATTCCGCGGCGAGCACGAGGACGAAGTCGTGTCCGAAGTCGTTAAGACCATCAATTATGTCAAGAACAGCTACGCCCAAACCCCCCGCACCTATTCCATCATTGCCAACCGCTGCCAATTAAACCTCGATGTTATCAAGCAAGAATTACTGGGGCAAGAGATACGGGCCCTGGATTTAAAAAATAAAGAAAAATTATTTTTACCCGGGTAAAAAATGAGAAGAATTAACTACAATACCGCGGACAACAAAAAAATCGATTACCTGAAGTTTACTTTCTATTCCTCCATCGTGGTGGCGATCTCTTTGATATTCCTTACCATGGGGATCGGTAATTTATGGAGCATCGACCAAAAGGAGCGCCGGCAGAAAGAACAAGCCATACAAGACCGGCAAGAACTGGAAAAACTCACCCAGGAAAACACCCGCCGCGAAGAAGACGTCGCAAAACGAAAAAAAGATTGGAAAGCACAGGTTGATTTTGCCAACTGGTTGATCACGGAGAAACAATTCTCCGTGGTCGAAAAATTGGAACTCCTGGAGAAGAACCTGCCCGAAGGCGCTTTTTTCACCCAGGTGAACCTGGATATGGCTAACCCTTCGCTGCTCCGCATCGGCGTCGCCGCCGATTCGCTTCCCCGGTTGATCGAAACATACCACAATTTTTCGGCGTACCAACCGGAAATACAAGACGAAAAAGAAGATGAGGGTTTGCTCAAAGCCGGCCTGGTTCTCCATTTTAAAACCAAAAGCCAAAAACCGGGAGCAGCGGAAAAACCAAAACAAAAACCAAAAGAAGAAAAAATAGAAGAAGATGAGTACTATTAAAAAAATCATGTATGGCCTGGCCGGGTTGTTGGCGTTCAGCGTCGTGTTCTTTCTCTTTTCCTTCGGCTATACTTCCCTGGAAAGCATAACCGCCCAGAGCGCCCAGTCGCGACTCGAACAAACCCGGGGCAAGGCAAAGGAACTGGAAGGAACCAGTAAAGAATGGCTGGATATCGAAAACACCTATGCCGGCTTTAAAGACCTTTACCTAATGAAATCGGAAATATATAACCGTTTCAAACAGGACCTGGACGCGCTGGTCAGGAAAAACGGGGTCGGCAATTCCCGTTTCACGTACCAGTATAAAAGTATCTTCCCGGACGTGGTAAAAATAATCGTCGCCATCCAGGTGTCCGGGGCCTATGAAAACATCAAACGGTTTATTTATGATCTTGAAAATTTTAAAGACCAGGAAAAAACCAAGATGGTCCTTATCAAAAAAGTCAAATTGGACAAAATGAAAAACAGTAACATGGTGGAAGGAGAGTTGACATTGGAGGTATATTTTGTCAAGTAAAAAAATTCTACTGCTGTTATTTATAATATTCACCGTCGCGGCCGCTGCCGCCCCAATCCGGGCGGAGATCATCAAAGCATCCAAATTGGAACAGGCTGAAAATGAGAAGGGGAAGAAGGAATTTAACATCGTCAGGGATATCTTTTCTCCCTTTAAAAGAGAATTCAACCTGAAACCGGCGGAGACGCCCCAACCTCCCCCCGAGGAAATACGGAAGCCGCCGGAAGAAGAAAATAGGGTAAAGGAACGGGATGTGGCCGGTGAAGTCAGGCGGAGGGTTGCCTATGAAGGTTATGTCATGCGGGACGCCAAAAATTTGGCTTTGCTGACGGTGGACAGCGAATTCTTCGTGGTAGGGGTCAATGATACCGTAAAGGAAACCATCAAAATCGTCAACGTTGACAAGAAATTTGTGACTCTCGAGGTTGAAGCCAATCTCGTTGAAATCAATATAAAAGGGGACCAAGATAATGAAATTCAATAAAAAATATCATCCGATCGTTACGCTATCTATTATTATCATGGCTATGGCCGTGTTTTGGACCGGTTGTTCCAGCGCCAGTACGAGAAAGGGCATGGCTTTGTACCGGGCCGGTAACTACGATAAGGCCGCGGAATACTTTGAAAATGCCGTGAAAGCCCATCCCCAGACAAGCGAATTTCGGACCCTGCTATTCAGATGCAAATTGAACAGTTATTATTACCACCTGGCGCTGGCCAGGAAATTAAAGGACGCCGGGAAAAAAGAAGAGGCCGCCCGGGAGTACCGGGTGGCGCTGCAAATTTTCCCGGACAACAAGCGGGTAAGCGATGAATTGGATACCTGTTTAAATGACGGTAAGGAAAAGCCGGCCGTCCCCTTTCAATCCACCATCACGCCTCCCGTGCAGCTCAACATCGACCCCGGTGAGAAGATGACGCTGAACCTGCGAAATGCCCCTATTAAACAAATTTTTGCCATGCTGGGCAAATCCCACAGCGTCAATTTCATTTTCGATAAAGATTTCAGGGATTTCGTGTATACCATCGAGAGCCAGAATGCCGGGTTTTACGAGATACTGAACCAGTTGTGCATGGTGGCCGGAACCGATTACCGAGTGCTGGACCCATCTTCCATCTTGATATTCCCGGATACCACCTTTAAAAAAAGAACCTTTGGCCTGCGGGGCACCAAGGTATTTTTCCTCAAAAATATCAAGGCCGATGAAGCCAAGAAACTGGTATTGACCCTTTTCCGGGAGCAGCAAATCCTGGCCCAGGAAGACGCCAACCTCAATACCCTGATTATCCGGGCCGACAACAACACATTAATCGAAATCGAGCGATTCCTATATTCCGTCGATAAAGCAAAAAGCGAGGTGGAGATCGACATCGAGATCCTGGAATTGAACCGGAACGTGCTCAAATCCATCGGCGCCGATTACGGCGCCACATTGTCCAGCGTCTCCGCCGGGGAATACACTGCCGGGTCAGGCACCACCCCCGGCTCGATAAACTCCCTCATCAACATAGATAACCTGTCCAACACCAGTATCTATCTCACCTTGCCGTCGGCGGCCCTTCGGTTCCTGGAAACCGCCGACAATACCCGCATCGTTTCCAAACCCAATCTCAGGGGAGTGGACGGCGAAGAGATTAAATTTTCCGTTGGTGACGATATCCCTATCCCCCAGACCCAGTTCCAGGCCGGGGCCGCCGGCGGTTTTAACAATATCCCCGTCACCTCCTACCAGTACCGCAGCGTCGGCGTCGAAATTAAAATAACCCCCCTTATTCACCGCAACCACGAAGTTACGCTGAAAATTAAATTAAAACTGGACTTTATCACCGGTTACCGGGACAATTTCCCCACCCTGGGCAAACGGGAACTGGAAAGTATCATCCGGCTGAAAGAGGGCGAAACCAATATCATCGGCGGTTTTATCAAAGACGAAGTGAGGAAGTCATTATCCGGATTTCCCGGCCTGTCCCACCTACCCTTATTGGGAAAGCTATTCGGTTCAACTTCCAAAGGAGTCATTCAAACCGACCTGGTTTTTTCCATCACGCCCCGGGTTATCCGCGAGGTGGCCATCGATGGCGACGACCAGGGGGCCATCTGGAGCCAGACCTCGGGTGGTAATCAAAACCTTTACGCCCCACCGGCCCCAGGACCCGCCGGCCCGTCGGGACGCGAAGAAGCGCGGGGAGAAAGGCCCGGCGGCAATTCCATTGTCATCTCGCCGCCCACCCAGAGAAGGGCCGTCAATTCCGAGCTGTATTTCACCTTGCGGGCCAATTCCTCCGTCGAAATCGCCTCCCTTTCTATCAGCGGTTCCATTTCCGGCGGTAGGGCCGAAATCCAGGAAATGAAAACCGATTTTGCCGGCGGGGACAATTCCAAAATACTGAAAAACGTTTCCGGCGAAGCCTTCGATGTCGGCTATAACTTTGAAACCAATCCCATTAAGTCCAGTACGATTGCCCAATTGAAGATAAAATTCCTCCAGAAAGGGACCTATACGCTTTCTTTAACCACGATCTCTGCTTACGGCAGGGAGAGGAGACCGGTGGAACTCACGTCCAACCAGGCCGAAATTGAAATATTTGATGTGCCGGCCCCGGGAACCCCGGAAACTGCTCGCCGGGAAAGAGAGGATAGAGAGTAAAAAGGAAGTACCCGGGAAAAAGAATAAAAGGAAAGAAAAAAAGAGGGGACTCGAAATTTTTTTATCGAATTAATGGACAAAAAACAAAACACACTGAATTACCCTGGGAAACAAGGAGTCACGCTTACTTGTTCACTTGTTCCCCGTGCTCACTTGTTCCCCGGGTAATTCAGTGTTGGTTGTAGGCGATAAAATTACTTTACCGTCTCTTTCAGTTTTTTCCCGGCTTTGAAAACAGGAACATTCTTGGCTTTAATGATGATTTTGGCGCCCGATTTGGGGTTCACGCCGCGTTTCTCTTTGCGGTGAGCAACACCAAATGTTCCGAAACCCACCAGGGTTACTTTACCCTTTTTCTTCAATTCATCCGATACTGTGCCGATAAACGCATTTACAAATTTTTCAGTATCCGACAGTTTTAGCTTCGCTTTTCCAGCAATGTCTTTGACTAATTCATTTTTATTCATTATTACCTCCGGGCTATATTTTAAGTAATTTAAAATGAAATGTCAAGATATAACCAGCTTTTTTGGCTTTTTTTTTATTTTTTTTTATTTTTTCCCATTTTCCCCCCCTGTCGTCGCCCCGATTTGGGCGCTGAAAGCCGGTCTCCGGGCGACGAAAAAAACCCGCTTAAGCCCACCAGGAAAGGTTCTCGCCCTTTAGCCCGCCCCCGGCAGCGTTCTCCCGACGATTTTGCTGCAAAAATCTTCGATTTTGACCCATTCCCGGGAATGAGGGGATTTCGGGTTGACATTGTTGACATTTTAACCTGTATTTCATAAAATAGTCCAATGGATTTTAATTTAAAGGATGACGAAATTGCCTATTTGAATGAACTGCTCAAGTCCAAGCATATCAAGATCCCCGCACAGGAGATCAAAGGCATGTTGGGTAAAGTCGCCGAATCGCAGGAAATTTTTCCCCTGGCCCGGCAGTCGGCGTTCCTGGTTCAACTACTGCACGTTTATGAAAAGCAGAAGAAAAAAGAGGTCATTCTCCTGGAAGACCTGGATCATACAAAGATTCCCGCCACCATCGTGCTGGGGGCGGCGGCGGAAGATTGGCCGGGGATGTCCAACGTGATACTGGGAATCGTTCATCACAAGGAGCACAATGTATTATTCATAAAGGGTTTTACCATCGCCTACGAAGATAAAAAAGTCGGGATTGTGATTTTATGTTTTTGTTTGGAAACCCAGGCGGAGTATGAGAAATTTATGAAGACCAGGAAGGAAATGCTGTCCAATATGCGGGACGCCGCCCAGGGCAGCCGGGGAAAGTGCCAGTTCCTGGAAGACGAAGCCGTCAAATTCGAGATCTACAATAGTATTATGAGACGTTTTAAGGAATTGTATTCTAATTCCAGCTTGATGAGGGTCGTCGAGGAGAGCGGCGAAGTGCTTAAATTCATTTCCGCCCGCTCCCGCGAATACCTGGAGGAGAGAGATACCAAAGAACTGGCCCAAATGATCATCAATAACTACATCTACCAGAACATGATCCGAAGCGGTGAAACGGATGAAATCATAAAAATCGGCAACTTCAAAACCAAAGTTTCGGAAATGACCGGCATCACATTTTTATGCAGGGAATGGGTAATTTCTATCGAAGATTTCTTGCTTACGTTAAACCATATTGTCCCGGACCATATTATCAAGCACCATAAAAGTTTTGTGACCATGGACGGGATACTGGTGTACCGGATCGAAATCGTGGACCGGGATGAAAAGCCACTGAATGCCGGTCTCATTAAATCGATTGAAAAATCGCTGCAAAAATTGATCGCCATTTCCCACAGTAAGAGAATTTCAAAATTGAAAACCATCGGCGGATTTGAACACTATGCCCGGGCCATCATCCCTTTTTTAATCGAAGAATACAAAAAAACAGGGTTAACCCAGGTGTTTATCGATACGGCCAGGGGAACGGAATTTTCCATCAACATTAAATTGGTCCTGGTGGGAGGGAAATCCAGGAAGAAACGTATTCATGAGTTGAGCGCCAAAGTGTGCTTGATACCCGGGATTTCCATCACTTCCGCTATTCCCACCAAAGTTCACGATAAAGTGGAGATCAATATCCTCAGGTTGAAAGTCAACCTGTCGGATTTCAACTCCATTAAAGAGCTTTACGGGTGGTTAAAAAAGGTCATTAAGAAAATTTACGGCGACATCAGGGATTTTGATGAGGGGTTCAGGGAGATTTACATTGAGCGCCTAAGCCAATTGACGGACAGGTTGAAAGATACCAACGCCTCTTTAATAAGGGAAATCTTTTTCAATATCGATGAGCTTTACAGGATCGAGATGTCTTTCCGCTTGAACGTGGAACTGGTTAAATTGTGTAATAAAGCCATTGAAAAAAGCAAAGAGAAGCCCGGGCTCAAGGTTAAATTCATGCATAAGAACCTGCCCGATGAGCACCGTACGATCGTGGTGGTGTCTTACGAGATGCAGAAGCGCTTGATGAGTAAACTGATTATGGAATTGAAAGATGTCGAGATTTATTTTACCAGGATCGAATGGAACCAGCGTTCTTACCTGCTGATGGTCTTGAGTAAAAACAAAGAGGTGGTTGAAAAGGACTTCATCGCAAAGTTAAAGGAAAGAGTGAATCATTTTGTAAAATAATCCGGGTATCAGGAGTCAGGAGTCAGGAGTCAGGAGTCAGGGGTCAGGAGGAAGAGTCATAAGAAATCTTTGGGTTATTGTTGACTTTTAAACGATATTTATCTAAAATAAAAAATGCTAACTTCAAATTTGAATAAAAGAGCGGCCCTTCCGATGAGGGGCGTTAAAGAAGTGTATACACGTTTAATAATGAAGTGTAATATAAAATCCAGGAGAAAAGGAGAATAATAATGGACTATCTTTTGACAGAGGAACAAAAGATGCTGAAAGAAATGGTGGCGAAATTTGCCCGGGAGGAAATCGGGCCCGTGGCCAGGGAAAACCAGGAAAAAGGTATCTTTCCCGCCGAGATCATCAAGAAAGCCGGGGAATTGGGTTTGATGGGTATCGCTTACCCGCCCGAATATGGCGGCGCCGGCATGGACTACATCTCTTACATGATTGCCGTCGAGGAAATTTCAAGGTATTGTGCATCCACGGGTGTTATTATTTCCGCCCATTCTTCATTGGCCATCGATCCTATTTTCAGGTTTGGGACCGAGGCGCAAAAAAAGAAATACCTGCCGGACCTGTGCAGCGGCCGGAAAATAGGCTGTTTTGCTTTAACCGAACCCGGCGCCGGGTCTGATGCGGGGTCCACCAAAACCACGGCAAAACCGGTGGGCGACAAATGGATATTGAACGGCACGAAACATTTTATTACCAACGGCGCGGAAGCCGATATCGCGATTATTTTCGCTTCCACCGACCTGGCCCAAAAGACAAAGGGAATCAGCGCTTTTATCATTGAGAAGGGAACTCCCTGTTTTAATGTGGGTAAGCATGAAAAGAAGCTGGGTATAAACGCGACGTCTACCACCGAGCTTATTTTTGAAGAGTGCGCCATTCCCAAAGAAAACCTGTTGGGCGAAGTGAATAAGGGATTCAAGATTGCCATGACCACGTTGGACGGCGGTCGGTTGGGTATCTGTGCGCAGGCGCTGGGGATTGCCAGGGCGGCCATCGAGGATTCGGTTAAATACGCCAAAGAGCGGGAACAGTTTAGCCAGCCCATTGCCGGTTTCCAGGCCATCCAGTGGATGATCGCGGACATGTGCACGGAGTATGAAGCGGCCTGGCTGTTGGGTTACAGGGGGTCCCTGATGAAAGATAAGGGGTTACCCTATGCCAAAGAAGCGGCCATGGCCAAGTTGAAAGCTTCCGAGGCGGCTTCTTTTTGCGCGTCAAAAGCGGTGCAGATTCACGGCGGGTATGGTTATGTCAAGGAATTCGATGTGGAGCGGTACTTGCGTGATGCTAAAATCACGGAAATCTACGAAGGGACAAACGAAATCATGCGCATGATTATCTCATCCTTTGCTCTAAAATAACCGCCACGGGCACGTAGAAGATAAGATGAAGCACGAAATTCGAAATCCGAAATTCGAAACAAATCCAAAATTCAAAGGTTCAAAATTCCAAACAAAAACTGCCCACAAATTTCCGTCCAGGCGAACCGATTTGTATCCGTGTTCGCACGTTTTTTTGTTTTGGTCATTTGTATTTTGGTCATTTGAATTTGTTTCGGATTTCGTGCTTCGTGCTTCGAATTTAAATTTAACCTGATGACAGCAGGAGATTTAATTGGCACTTTCCCATTTTTCCAGGTACTCGCGGGCGGTGTGCTTCAGAGAATCATCGGCCGGATAATTATCGATGAACCGCTGTATCTGTTTCGCGGCTTCCTGGAAATCCCCGGTTTTTGCCAGCAAGAGGGCATAATTGTAATACACGCGGACCGGCGGCGCAGGGTTTTGGGCTAACAATTTTATGTAATAGGTCTTTGAGAGGTCATATTTTTTTATTTGCTCGTACAATATGGCCATGTTCAACAGCAGCCCGGTATCGCCGGGGGTCGCTTTTTCCAGGTCACGGTAAATCTCCAGGGCTTCGGGGTATTTCTGGGACTGGTGCAGCAAGTACACCAATTTCTGTTTGATGACGAAATTTTCCGGCTCGGCAAGCGCTGCCGGTCGATAGTTGGAAATTGCATTTGCGGCGTCCCCTTTTTCAGAATACAAATCGCCCAATATATAGTAGACTTCGGGGCCCACATCCACGATCCCCCCTTCTTGCCGCGGCAGTTCTTTGAGAATTTCAATGGCTTCGTCCCACCGCGCTTGTTTTTTTAACAGCAGGGCATAATCGATCTTTAATTGATATTCGCCGGGGTTTTGTGCGATGCCTTTTTTCAAAACATCAAGGGCCCCTTCGATTTTCCCGCTTTCCAGGTAAGCCTGGGCCAGCATGGAATAGGGCCATGAAAAGGTGGGGTTCAGTTCGATGGCCCGGTTAAAATATACGATGGCCTCGTTGGTTTTCCCTTCTCCTTTCAAACGGCTGCCCACGACGAATTCGGTTAGGCTGCCGATCTTTTCTTTGGGGTCCGGCAGGTTGGCGGCGTTTGCATTTTTGCTTGAGAAGGAAAAATAACCCAGGGATTTAAGTTTCCGTTCTTCTTCGGCAGACAATTCCCGGCCCGGTTGGCCGATGGGCGGTTCATATTGTTTTATGAGTTGCGCCAGGGTTTGTTTTAATTGCCGGGCGACTGCATTTTGTTTAAAAAACAAATTCTCTTTTTCCCCGGGGTCTGTCGCCAGGTGATAAAGTTCCGGGTGGGGCAGGTCGATAAATTTGTACTCCCCTTTGATCAGGCCTTTCACCGGGGCGCAGCCCAGGGCCTCTGCCGGGAAAACACTTTCGATATAAAAAGTCCTTTCCTTTGCCGCTGCGCCGGCGATTAACGGCAGCAGCGATATGCCGCTGGGTTCGGGACCGGGTACGTGTCCGGGTACGGGTTGGATGGGGATGGCCAGGAAATCCAGGATAGTGGGCATGACGTCTACCAGGTTGGCGCGGTCCGCGATGCTCTTATTTTCGGGCAGTCGCCCGGGGGCGTAAAAAACCAGGGGCACTCTCAAGTTTTCTTCATAGCAGAACATCATATGTCCGAATTCGCCGTGTTCGCCAAAGGCTTCGCCGTGATCCCCCACGATGACCGTCAAGGTATTTGCAAGTACCTGTTTCTCTTCCAGCAAGGCCATGATTTTGCCGATATAGACGTCCATAAAGGCGATTTCCCCGTCGTAGGGATTTTGTTGGAACAGTGTTTTAAAGGGTTCAGGGGGTGTATAGGGCATATGCGGATCGAAAAAATGCACCCAGGCGAAGAATTTTTTATTTTTATCCTCCCGGCAATGATTTTCAAACCAGGCGGCAAAATCCGCGAACACTAAATCTGCCGTCCGTTCGGAACTGTAGGTTTTGACCTGGCCTTTCTTTACCGGGAGATTGTCATTATAGACAGCGAAGCCCTGGTCCAGGCCGAACCTGGATTCGAGGGTAAAGGAGGATACGAAAGCGGCCGTAGTAAACCCGCGGCGCTGCAGGATTTCCGCCAGGGTATCACTCTGCGCGGGTAAACGGTACCTGCCGTTATTCCTGACCCCGTGCGCCAGGGGAATGTCGCCGGTAAAGAGGGAGCAGTGGGCAGGAAGCGTTAAGGGTACGGGGGTATAGGCGTTTTCAAAGCGCACGCCTTTACGGGCAATGGCGTCGATATTGGGGGTTTGGCCGGGTTGATACCCATAAATACCGATCCGGTCGGCGCGGGTGGTGTCAAGGGTAATGACCAGGATATTGGCCCCTGGGGTTATCTTGACCGCCGGGGAACCGTGAACCAGGGAGAATAGCCACAGCAAGGCAATGGGTAGGAATAATTTTTTTTCAGGCATGACAATATTATATAGGAATCCTGCCGGTATTTCAATCGAAGTTCTCTACTGTTATCATCTGTTTCCTACTGTTTTTTTCTTTCTATTTCACCACAATCCCCACCGCTTCCAGCATCTGGGATTTTCACATGGCCTGGCCGGCTTTCTTTTCTTGGTTGGCCATGGCTTTTTCCAGTTTGGACAGCAAGTTTTTTTCCTCGGTCAAGCGTTTGGCCGTGATGCCGTAACCAGAAAACTGGCGGAGTATTTCCGGGTCAGCCAGGGCATTGGTAAAAAACTGCCGGGCCTGTTCCAGCCATTGGGGTAATAACTGTTTGCGTGGGCCATCCATGGCCAATACCCGACTGGCCAAGCCAGTTCTCATCGTACTTGTATGCGCCTATCCGTTCCCTGATGATCCGGTTCTTCCGGGTATTTGCCAGGGCGATTTCACTGACGCCCACTTTCCGGTCCAACGGCAACTTATAAAAGTTCATGCTTTCCCCCTCGCTATTCACAGGGAGGGCTTAGTCTACGGTGGATTTATCGAAAAGTCAATTGGAAATATGAGTTTATAAATAGGAATTGCTTTTTCATAAATTGGAATTGGAATTAATTTTAATGGAAATATGATTTCATCAATAGGAATCAGAATTTTATCTAATGGAAATATGATATTTTATATTGGAATTGCTTTTCCATCATGTGGAAATACAATTTTAACAAGCGATTAAGCGGCATTTCCATATGAGAAAATAGTATTTCCTATTGATGTAATCGTATTTCCAGGTTATAAAATTATATTTCCATTAGATAAAGTTGTATTTCCACCTTTTTCAATGGTATTTTTATTAATCAAAGAATCAAAAGCCGCTTTCCTACAAATAATTTCCTTTTTAAAAATGATATTTCCTTCAAAATTAACGCCATTTTTCTGCCATTAGACATTGTTATCCGGGCATCCTGACGCCCCGGTAAGGAATCGTAATGGAATAAATGCACATAAGTAGGGAACAGGCACTGCCTGTTCCTTCAAATGCATCCTGGGAACAGTGCCTGTTCCCTACGATAATTTCGCGTATTTCGTGTGTTTCGCGGGTTCCTTTTTCCAGGATAGACAGGTGCGCATACTAAAAATCGTTACCTGTAAAATTTTTTTACCGGACCCCCTTGCAATTTCCCGGCGGTCAAGGTAAAATAGTATCTAAATCCAAGGAGGACCAAATGCCTGCAAAAGGATACGTCGAAATTTCCATGGAAGGCTGCAAAGGGTGTGGCTTATGCGTTGTCCATTGCCCATCCAAATGCCTTGAATTAAACACTTTAGATACCAACAGTTACGGCTTGCATTACGCTTACCTGGCCAACGAAGAAACCTGTATCGCCTGCGTGAACTGCGCGATCATGTGCCCGGATGCAGCTATAACCGCGTATAAAAAAGTGGGTTAAAAAATGGAGGAAAAATTGGGTGAAATAAAATTTATGAAAGGTAATGAGGCGCTGGCTGAAGCCGCAATTCGCGCCGGACTACAGGGCTATTTCGGGTACCCTATCACCCCCCAATCCGAGGTGGTGGAATACCTGGCCATGGAGGAACCCAAACATGACTATGTTTTAATCCAGGCCGAAAGCGAAGTAGCGGCCGTCAACATGGTCTACGGCGCGGCGGCGGCGGGCGCGCGCGTGATGACCACAACTTCTTCCCCAGGGTTTTCCCTGATGCAGGAAGGAATTTCTTACATCGCCTGCGCGGAACTACCCTGCGTGTTTGCCAACATCGTCAGGGGCGGCCCGGGCCTGGGTACGATTCAAGCCAGCCAGGGCGACTATTTCCAGGCCGTCAAAGGCGGCGGCCACGGCGACTACCATCTAATCGTCCTGGCCCCTAACTCCGTCCAGGAAATGGTGGACCACCTGGGCCTGGCTTTCGAACTGGCGGATAAATACAGGACCCCCGCCATGCTCCTATCAGACGGCTCCATCGGCCAGATGATGGAAAAAGTGGTGCTGCCGGAAACAAAACCCTATAAACCCGACAAACCATGGGCCACTACCGGGAAAACCCCCGATAGACCGCGGAATATTATCACTTCCCTCTACATCCAGTCGGAAGTTATGGAAAAAAAGAACCAGACACTCCAGGCTAAATACCAACAAATCCTGGATAACGAAGTCCGTTTCGAAAAATACCGGGTGGACGATGCGGAAATCATCATTTCCGCTTTCGGCCTGACGTCGCGGATATGCAAAAAAGTGGTGGACCTGGCCCGTGAAGAAGGAATCAAAATGGGACTGTTCCGGCCCATTACCGTGTGGCCGTTTCCCACAGACCGGCTTGCCCAATTGGCGGCGCAGGACCGCGTCAAATTCTTCTTATCCGTTGAAATGAACGCCGGCCAGATGGTTGAAGATATCCGGTTGTCGGTCAACGGGAAAAAACCGGTGTATTTCTACGGTCGCCAGGGCGGTATCGTGCCTACCCCGGAAGAAATATTAAATGCCGCTAAAGGGCATTTAAAATAGGAAATTGAGGTGAATATCATGAAAGAAGGATATGAAGTCGTATATAAACGGCCGAAAACTCTCCTGGACAAGCGCATGCACTACTGCCCCGGCTGCTTCCACGCCACCATCCATAAACTGTTGATGGAAGTCATCGAGGAGATGGGCATCCAGGAAAAAACCGTGGGCGTTTGCCCGGTGGGGTGTTCGGTGTTTGCTTATGATTATATGGATGTCGATATGCAGGAAGCAGCCCACGGACGCGCCGCGGCCGTGGCCACCGCCATCAAACGCATGCTGCCGGACCGGTACGTGTTCTCCTACCAGGGAGACGGCGACCTGGCGGCTATCGGCACGGCGGAAACCATCCATGCCTGCAATAGGGGCGAAAAGTTTACTTTTATTTTTATCAATAACGGCATCTACGGTATGACCGGCGGTCAAATGGCCCCCACTACCCTGGAAGGCCAGAAAACCACTACCTCCCCTTACGGCAGAGACGCCAAAAAACTTGGTTTGCCGTTAAAAATGGCTGAAATGGTTTCTCAACTGGCGGGCGTAGCGTACGCCGAACGGGTGAGCTGCAACACTCCGGCCAATACCAGGAAAGCCAAAAGGGCGCTCAGGAAAGCGCTTGAAATCCAGGGGAAAGGCCTCGGGACGACCTTTATCGAAGTGGCCTCCAATTGCCCGTCCGGCTGGAAATGCACACCGGTGGAGTCCCTGGACTGGTTGAAAGACAAGGTTTATCCTTATTTCCCGCTGGGCGTATTCAAAGAACCCCCGGCCGCGAAAGTGGAGGTATAAGATTATGTTAGTCGAAATGATTTTTTCCGGTTTTGGCGGCCAGGGCGTGCTCTCCATGGGCAAACTGCTGGCTTATGCCGCGATGAAAGAGGGAAAAGAAGTCAGTTGGATGCCTTCTTACGGTCCTGAAATGAGGGGCGGTACGGCCAACTGTATTGTCAATATCAGCGATGAACCGATTTCTTCCCCGGTGGTTACGGCTTATGACGTGGTGGTGGCGCTGAACCTGCCGTCGCTGCGTAAATTCGAACCCCACGTTAAGAAAGGCGGCATCTTGATCTGGGAAAGTAGTACGATTAAGCAGCCCCCTACCCGCGACGATATTAAAATTTATGCCATCCCGGCGGTGGATATGGCCAGTAACGACTTGAAAAACGTGAAAGTCATGAATATGTTGATATTGGGTGCGCTGGTTAAAGCGATTGCGGTTGTCAAAACCGATTCGTTATTGCTGGCTTTAAAAGAAACTCTCCCGCCCCGTCATCACAATTTGATCCCACTCAATCAACAGGCCATTGAAATGGGCATGGCCCAGGTAAAATAATAGTTTAATAAACAAATAAGAGATGGCCCCCAAAAGGCATGACGCCTTTTGGGGGTCGATTTTCATGCACATGAGGGCCGCGGCTACTTATTTAATGTGAAATGAATAGCGACGGTAAAGGTAACGGCTTTGGGGACGCCGTTGAAGATGTAGGGCTCATATATCCACTGTTTAACCGCCTGGACAGCCGCGCCCCTCAGCAATAAGGGACCTTCCAGCACCTGGGCCTTGATAACCCTACCGTAAATATCCGTCACCGCCTCAATCTTAACGATTCCCTGGATATGCGCCTTAAGGGCCGTCGGCGGGTACTGCGGGGCCACCTGCTTGATCAATTTGGGCATCTGGAGCTGGCCGAGTTGTATGGCCGGGGAATTGAGGTTTAATTCCTTTTCAAAGAGCGGGGAAGAATCTCCCCAATCCATCCCGCCGTCCACACCGTTTGGGTCGTAGGGACTGTCTCCCGGACCGGGCGCATCAAGCGATTCCGGCTGGATATCCAGGGGAATTTCCTGTGGGGCGACAAATGCCTTTAGGTCCAATTTTGGGGGGGCAGGTTTCTCGGTTTTCTTGTCCGGTTTATTCCTGTGCCCGCTGCCGCCGCCTCTTCCCCTGGGCGGTGCAGGGGGCTGGGGAGGCATGGCCGCCACCATCCATGCCTTTATTACTTTCACCTCCGGCATTTGACTGTCGGTGGTCATTAACGGCACCGCAATCACCGCCGCCACCAGGATGAAGTGGAACAATAACGATGTGGGGAAAAATAACCACTTTAAAGCGGCCCGTGATTGCCCGGAACCCGGACTGACGAACGAAGCGAAAATTATGTTACCCATGTTTACCTCCTTACGTTTTCACGTTTTCACGTTTTCACGTTTGTACGTTTGTACGTATCCAGGGTAGTATTATTTTAATAGGGAAACGTACGGGGGCTTGTTTTAGGACAGATACTTCAAATGAAACCAGTATTGGAAAATGATTCAGGTCGCAATGGGAACCACGGTATATAATTATTAATTGTCAATTGTTAATTGTTAATTGTTAATGAGGCCGCGCTGCGCACGACCTTAAGCCTCATCCGGGGAATTGCAGAAAAAATCCAGGCTTTTCCTTCCCAGCTTCTGGGTCCTGTAGCAGTCGTAGTATTTACCATCGAATGCCAATGTGGAGGGACGTTCCAGCACGATGATGCCGTCATCTTTCAAGATATCTCTTTTATAAATCACTTTCAGCGGGTTGGCGTAATCCAGCAGTTCGTAAGGTGGGTCCAGGAAAATAATATCGAATTTGAAACCCTCGTTTCCCAACTGGATGACGCTGCGGTTATAGTCGCCTTTGATGATCCTATAATGATCCGGGGGGATGCCGATTTTATCCAGGTTATGCTTGAGCGCCTTCACCGCTTCGCCCAATTGTTCGATAAAGACCACGTAATCGGCGCCCCGGGAAAGGGCTTCGATGCCGATATTACCGACCCCGGCGAACCCGTCCAGGAATACGGTTTCCTTGATGCTATCCTGCAAAACATCGAAAAAGGAGAGCTTGACTTTGGCCGTGGTGGGCCTGACATCCGGGTGCGTGACGGATTTTAACTTCCTACCTTTGTAAAGACCTGTAAATATTTTAAGCATGCGGAAAGAATACTATTTTTTTCTCCTGCCGTCAAGATGAAAATTAGGAGGATTGTAAATCCTCCAATTTGGTTGCCAGGTTTCTAATTTCCTGGTTCTTTTTTCTCAGTTCTTCCTGGTGTTCCAGTTTCGATTGGAATTTTTCTTGCAGCAGGCCCATTACTTTTTTTTCCAGGTCTTCGATTTGTTGTTTTAGGGCGGCGAAGTATTCGTTTGAATCTTCGAGGCGATTGCCCAGGATTTCGAAGAACCTCGGATAGAATTTATTTTTCACCCGTTCCAGGAGTTGGGAAGACGTGTTCATTAGTAGGGCGATATCGATCACGACGCACAGGGTTTTCGTAAGGGCGGTAACCGAAGCGGTGCGGGGTCTGCCGGTTAGAGCGGAGATTTCGCCCAGGAAGTGGCCGCTGCCTTCGACGGTTTTGATATGTTTGTCCCTTTTTTCATCCCCGGCAATAATTTCCCTGGTTATTTTAACCTTGCCTTTAATCAGCAGGAACAGTTTCCGGTCCAGTCTTTTTTCAATGATGATTTTTTCATCCGCCTCATAACTCATAATGGTAATGATATTACCCAGTTTCAGCATATCGGCGACATCCTTTTCGTCCAGTTCATTGAAGATGGGCAAGCTTTTGATATATTTTAATTGCTCATGCAGGCGGTCCTCCATGATACCTCCTTAGGTAAAAAGAGCCCACGGAATACACGGAACACACTGAAAAGGTTGAAAATCCGAAATCCGAAATCCGAAATTCGAAACAAATCCAAATGACCAAATAACAAATGACCAAAACAAAAACATTGCCCATGGTATGGACTTGCTTTTGTTTGGAATTTAGAGCATTTGTATTTTGAATTTGTTTCGAATTTCGTGCTTCGTGCTTCGGATTTATTTTTGCTTCGTGTTTTTTTTCATTTCGTTTCATGTGTGGGCCTTATTATCATCCTTAATTATACTTCATTGGCAGGGTTTTGCAAGAGGGTTTGAAGATTTTCGCCGCTATTGAAATCCCCAAAGGCTTGTACTATAATGAATCCTTCTTTCCAGGAAACAAAATGGCCCCTTTTGCCGGACAAACCTATTCTCTATATTGTGATTCAGATTCGACGGATGATTATTTTGAAACGATCCGACAGGTGGCCGACCTCTGCCTGGAAAAATTCGCCGGCGCTGTAGAACCGGGCGAACAGGGCGAAAATGGTGAAACCAACGACAAGAAACTCCTGGCATGGGTCCGAAAAGAAAGCAAAAGGGGAAAGGTTCAAGCTGGAGCCCTGGAAGAGATTTTAAAAACTTCGCTGTCGAAATATACAACGAATGTAAGGGCTCACTTAAAAAGCCTCACTTTTTTTAAACGATTCGATCGTACGCTGCGGACCACCGTGGGGCAATACCACTTATACATGTTGGAGATCGAGCTGGTCAACAGGATTTATACGGCGGCTTTTAATGGCTGCGAATATAAATTTGCGCTGCTGCCGCACTGTTTGAGCGATTTTCGTTTAAAGTGTTTATCCGTGCCGGGGGATATCGAGCAAGTTTGTAAGAGATGTACGAAAGAGTGTTATATCAACCTGGGGAGTCATCTCTTAAAAGAATACAACATCAATCCGTATATCTCGGTGACCATGGACCAGGGAAAACTATTAAAAGAGGTAAAAGCAAGACACCGAAGTGTGGGTGTATTGGGAATTGCCTGTGTGCCGGAGTTGGCGATGGGGATGCGGTTGGCCATAAGTTTGGGTATGCCCGTGGTGGGTGTCCCGCTGGACGCCAATCGGTGCGCCCGGTGGATGAACAAGGCCTATGAAAACTCTTTCAATTTAAAGGAGGTGGAATATTTATTATCCTTGAATCTGTCGCCGAAGGGATTATTTAATGACGAATCCAGGTAAACGTCGGGTTGAAATATGAAAGGCTTTCTGTTAGAATACTTTAGAGGTAAAATGGAGGTATAGAAGCGATGACAGCCTTAAAACATGAGCTTGAAACGATATGGACACAATTGCGAAGTCAAAAACCGGGCCGGCCCAATTCCCTGGAAGAAATACAGTTGAAAGGAATAAGAGGGATCAAAGATTTGCGTATCCCACTTCCTTTCCCCGTTACAGTCCTTGCCGGGCCCAACGGCTGCGGCAAATCCACTGTGTTATTTGCGCTTGCTTGCGCATATCGAAACAAAGATGCCGGGAAAAACTCGTTTACCCCCACGACTCTTTTCCCCGATTTTAAACCCAAAAAAACCGGGAATGAAGATCCCATTTCCGATGGTATAACACCCATGGAAATCAATTCTTCATATGTTGCAAATAATGAAAGGCTCTCCATGAAGTGGGCCAGGAAAGGAAAGAACTGGAGCCGGAGTTTTTTCGGTAAAAAAGGGGGCCGCCAACCGGAACGGGCGTTATATTTACGCACCTTGACAAATCTTAGCAACCCTTCCGAGGTTCGCAGCGTTTTGCAACTGGCTAACGGCAATTACAAAACCGAAACCGTGGATGCTTCAAACATCGCTTTTGCCCAACGCATACTGGATTATCGGTATGCTAAATTGAGCGTCATTTCCGAAGGTTTAAAGAGTCTCCTTTTTGCCGAAAGAGAAAATGAGAAATTCAACTCCGATGTTCGGTATTCGGAGTTTCACATGTCTGCCGGGGAGAGGGCAGTGCTGCGTTTATCGATGAATATTTCAAAGGTGCAAGATGCATTGGTGCTTATTGACGAAATCGAAGCCGGTTTGCACCCTTTTATCCAACAATTACTGATGCTGGAACTTCAACGGTTGGCTTTAAGAAATCAACTGCAGGTCGTCGTTACTACCCACAGCCCGGTCATTCTTGAAACCGTTCCCCCGGAGGCGCAAGTTTTCCTGGAAAGAAATGAAGATACTGTCATACGCCGGGAACCTTACCGTGACATTATTCAAAAGGCGCTTTACGGCCGTTCACAGGATATGCTTTCCATAATTTGCGAGGATGAAGAAGCGGAAGCATTTATAAGGGGAGTGCTGGATTATCTCGGACCCAAAATGGATTTTCTTCAAAATGATATACAGGTAGGCAGGGATACGGGGAAAGATCAATTTCCTTCCCATCTTGAGGCCCTGGCTAAATTTCGTAAATTGGATGATATGGTCTTCATACTTGATGGGGATGCCCGGTCATCCGGTGTGGGCCCCAGGATGGAGGCCAGGGCGGAAAGTATGGGACAGCATGCGAAGGTGCTTTATTTGCCCGGTAATGAGGCCCCGGAGGTTTGGAGTTGGGGAATATTGAAAGAGAAGCCCGTTATTTATGCGCCGCTTCTGGGATTAACAACTGAGAATTTACAGAGGCAAATACGCCATTACGATAATCTATATTCCAGCGCCACCGACAGTCCTTCGGCGATTTCGAAAAATAAATTCTATTCATTTGCCAGGCAAAATGCCCATGAAGTTAATCAGATCATGCGACTCATCGGGAAAACGGAAGCAGGGATGGGGTCCGGTGATGTATATGAATTTGTCAACCGGGTGCAGGATATTATCCTGGCCTGGCGTTCCTCCAGGCCATAAACACTACTTTCGGGTTTGCTGAATCCCCTGTTTTTGTCTTTTCGCTCCGTGTTTGTCCGTGTTGCCGTTTTGTCCGTGGCTAGAATTCGCGGATATTTTTTTAACTGTCCCTTCGTATTACTTTCGTACCTTCTTATTAATCATGGACCGCCATATCCTCGCAAGTGATTAACCGCGCCCCCCGCTTCCGCGTAAAGTAATTCCAGGCCCATTGCATCAGCACTAATATTTTATGATCAAACTCGATCAAAAAGCGAATATGAACAAAAACCCAAACCAGCCACGCCGGAACCCCACTAAAACGAAAACACTTGATCTCCGCCACCGCCGCATTACGGCCGATAACGGCCAGGTTCCCTTTATTATAATAATGAAAAGGCGCCGCTTTCTTACCCTGCAAACGCTTTTTCAATAGCCCGGCCACATATTGCCCTTCCTGCATGGCCACTGTGGCCACACCCGGCAGCGGCTTGCCATCCTGGTGAGAAAAATCAGCCAGGTCGCCGATAACGAAAATATCCGGGCGCCCGGGCAGGCTAAGGTCCGGGTCTACCGGTACACGCCCCTGGCGATCCAATTGTAAACCGAAACGTTCCGCGATAATCCCCCCCAACGGCGATGCCTTCACTCCCGCACTCCATAAAATCGTCCCCGTTTGAATGACCGTTTCCCGGTTTCCGGATTCGACAGTCACTGCCCCATCGGTAATGTCGGTCACCCGACACCCGGTCAGCACACGAACCCCCAGGCGTTTTAAGGATTTTACCGCCTTAACGGATAATTGGAGAGGAAAGGTCGCTAATATTCGCTCCCCGATTTCCACCAGGATGATTTCACTGTCTGGTGGATAAATATTGCGAAAATCATTTTTCAAAGTACTGCGCGCCAATTCCGCGGCGGCGCCGGCTATTTCTACCCCTGTGGGCCCACCGCCAACGATCACAAACGTCAACAAACTCTTTTGTTTTTGCGGGTCTGTTTCCCGCTCCGCCATTTCGTATGCCTTTAAGATGCGGTGACGAATCGAGATAGCGTCTTCAATGGTTTTTAACCCCGGCGCAATATCGGCCCATTGTGGATGACCAAAATAATGATGACTGGAGCCCGCGGCAATGACCAGGTTGTCATATGCAATTTCTCCATCTTTTAAGATAACTTTCCGCACGCGCGGATCGATATCCACCACTTCGGCCATGGCGACGTGGATGTTTTTATAACGGTGGAACACCGCCCGCAAAGGAGAAGCGATATCACCCGGCGACAGCCCCCCGGTGGCCACCTGGTATAACAACGGTTGAAAGAGATGGAAATTGCGTTTATCTATCAAGGTGACTTTAAAAGACGAATTTTTTAAACCCTTGGCGGCATGCAAACCGCCAAAACCGCCGCCAATGATTACCACATGCGGCGCCTTTGTCTCATTCTTTTTTCTAAAATTCATTGCGACTCCATTACCTGACATCAAGAGCATATTTTATAAGAAACCAACCGGTATTTCAAGAAAAATTCTTGACTATCCCCTTAATTCCCTTCATATAACGCCGGTACTCTTCGATGGTATTCAGGTTGTAATACCAGTCCGCGGCTTCCATCGGGATATATTTAACCCGGTGCAGGGGGAAAAGTTCGATAACCCTTCTCACCCCCTGTTCCAGTAGAGTTTCGATGGAAGGAATTAAGCGTCGGTGGTAAAAGGCAAACAAAGGTTCGTATTTGCCCTCGCCCGTCACCGGGACCACGATATCGTATTGGCCGGTAAACGTAAACCACATCATTTTTTGCAGGAAAGGACCATCTATTTCGGGAATATCGCAGGCCATGACAAAATTCACCGGGTACGCCGACGCTTGCAGCCCGGTAAGGATACCCCTCAGCGGACCCTGGCCCTGTTCTTTGTCCGCCACCGCCCGGAAAGGAAGAAAAGAATACCTGTCCATGGTTTCCGGGTTTACACTGATGATGATTTCCCGGAAATAAGGCCCGATATCGCGGGCGATTTTTTCGATGAGCGTGAGCCCGGAAACCATTAACAGCGATTTGTCTTCCTCCATGCGCATACTTTTCCCCCCGGCCAGGATAACGGCGCTCATGGGGTTTTGGTTATTGTCATCGATGTTGGGCATTTTTGTCGCTGATTATTAACTCATTTTTAATCCACGTACTTTAAAAAAAGCACCCGGGTTTTTTCCATTAATTCCACCGCGTTTTCTTTCGTATACCCCTGGATGGGAATCGATTTTTCCACGATCAAGTCCAGTTTACCGGGCCGGATGAGCCATCCTTTTTTCTGTTTGATCCGGAAGCCGCCGATTTGAATCATGGGCAGGATATCCACACCGGCTTCCAGGGTCATTAAAAACGCGCCCCGTTTGAAGTTGCCCAATTTCCCCGTGAGCGACCGTGTCCCTTCCGGGAAGATAATCAATGAGAAATCCTTCCTCTTTTTCAACACTTCCGGTCCTTTTTTCAAATCTTCCACTGCTTTGCGCGGGATGTCCCGCCGGATGGCGATGTGTCCCATTTTTCTCATAATCCACCCGTATAAAATCCATCTAAAGTGTTTCTGTTCCTGGAAAGCAAGGAACCGCCCGGGATAATTGGCAGTAAAAATAAACGGGTCGAAAAGGCTGATGTGGTTCATCATGATAACATATTGCTTACCCGGTTCGATATTTTCAAAGCCCTGCTTGTTTACCCGGATTCCTGTTACCAGCAGGACGCTCCGGCAGAGCAATTTACCGAGATATTCGAAGAATTTCCCGGTGGTAAATAAACTGGCGATCATTAAAATCAATGTCCAGGTTACAAAAGTCAAACTGAACAAGAACCAGATCACCGCCGAAACAATGATATCTTTGATCTGTTGCATGGTCTCTTTATATCACAATTGTGAGCAAGTTTCAATTCCCCAGGATAGGCGTCTATTGATTTTATTGTCTTAAACCGTTATAATGGGGGCCCACCGTGGAGAATAATAAGGAGAATAATAAGGAGCATAATCAAGGTGGAGTTAAAGATAAAAAAATTCCTGTTAAAAGTTTGGCCGTGGTTAGTCATTACTTTAGGGTCCGTGATGTCCGCCGGGGGTTACGTGGTTTTTATTTTGCCCATGAACATGGTAGAGGGCGGCGTTACCGGTTTGGGCATTATTGCCCGGCACTTGACCGGGTTACCCATCGTGGGGCTCACCTCGTTGGCCCTCACCGCCGTGGTGTTTGTGGCCGCTTTCAAGGTGCTGGGTAAAGGGTTCGGCGCCAAATCCATCTATGCCGCTGTTCTCATGAACCTGTTGATCGACCTGTTTTTGGTGCTTAAGATAGCGAAAGTGACCCAGGATATGTTATTGGCCGCTTTTTACGGCGGCGCCGTAGTGGGCGTCGGTCTCGGTTTGATTTATTTTGCCGGCGGTTCCACCGGCGGCTCCGATGCGCTGGCGCAAATTTTATGGAGGCTCAAACGAATCCCCATTGCCCGGACTTTGATCGTGGTGGATGTCTTTGTCATGGGCCTTGCCACTGTAACCTTTATCCCCCTGGAACAGCTCATGTATTCACTGATCTTTATTTATGTGGAAGTCAAAGCCATCGACATGGTGTTGGTGGGTATCCAGGCCAACCAGCGGGTAATGATCGTGACGGATGAACCGGACCGCATGAAAACGGCTATTTTCGACGCCCTCAAAAGGGGGGTGACGATCTTCGTGGGTTCCGGCGGCTATACCGGCCAGGAGCGGTATATGCTTACTTCCGTGCTGCCCAAGAAAAATATCCCTGAATTGCGGCGCATCGTGGCTTCCGTGGATGAAAAGGCGTTTGTGGTTATCCATGATGTGCACCAGGTTTACGGCGAGGGGTTTGAAACCTTACCCCAGGCGCCGCCCCTTAAAAAAGAGAGATTCGGGGGGCGCTTTTCGAGAAAACTGCCCCCCTACCCCCACAAAAGCTTTTGTTCAAAAAATAAGACGTTGCAACATTCACCTCATTGACAATTACATCGGTTTTGGGTATAGTTTTATATTCAAATGATGAATGATGAATGATGAATGATGAAAAAAAACACAACAAGCAAAAGAGGCGGTGAACCTTGCTGGATTATTTAAGAGTTGAAAATTTCGCTGTGGTTGAGAAGATAGAACTGGAATTCTCCGGGGGCCTCAACGTCATGACCGGCGAAACCGGCGCAGGGAAATCCATATTGATCGGCGCCGTCAATCACTTCTTCAATAAAAAAATCCCGGAAAGCGCTATCCGAGGCGAAAATAATAAACTGGTCGTCGAAGCTATGTTCTCCCAGGGCGACGAAGAACTGGCTCTGCGCCGAGAAACCAGCCGGAAAAAATCACAAGCCTTTATTAACGGCCAAATGGTCCCCTTTTCCCAATTAAAAGAAAAAGCCGAAAACCTCTTTAATATCTACGGCCAGAACGAACATATTTTCCTCCTAAACCCCGCCAACCACCGTCTCTTCCTGGATGAATTCTGCCAAAACCAGGACCTGCTGAACCGCCTGGCCCTGGCTTATCAACACTTAAAAGACACCCTGGCAGAACTGGCTCAACTGAAAAAAATGGCGGATAACGCCGCTGAAAAACTGGATTTCCTGGGTTTCCAGGTTTCGGAAATCGAAAGCCTGGGCATGGCCCAGGGCGACGAAGCCGCCCTGGAACAACGCATCAAAATCCTCTCCTCCGCCGAAGAAATCCTCTCCAAAGCCGGGACCCTGGTCCGGGTTTTTCACCAGGACGACAATTCCCTCTACAATACCATCGCGGAAAACCTTAAAAACCTGGACTACCTGAAAGATATTTACTCGGAACTGGCCCCTATGAACGATCAATTGAAACAGTTCCACGACCTCCTGGTCGAACTCTCCTCCACCCTGAGCCATATCACGGGCCACGTGGAGTACGATGAAGAAGAACTAAACAAATGCAATGAGAAATTGTTCAAACTGAACCGCTTGAAAACGAAATATAAAGTCAATTTCGAGCAGTTGCTGCAAAAGTTGGCGGATTTGAAAAAGGAACGCGACCTGCTGGCCAACATGAGTTTTTCATTGAAAGAAAAACAAAAAGAAGCAGAACAGCGGTTCCGGGAATATAAAGAATTAAACCTGCAACTAAGAGAAAGCCGCACTAAAAAAGCCGGGCAATTGAGCGCCTTGATCGAAAAAGAGTTGTCCAAACTGGAAATGAAAAAAGCCCAATTCGTGGTGCAGGTGGAAGAACAGGATCCCAACCTGGCCGATATAACCAATATCACGGAAAAAGGAACCGACAAAATAGAATTTTATTTTTCCAGCAACCCCGGGCAGAAGCCCGGCAGTATCAGGGAGATTGCTTCCGGCGGCGAATTGTCCCGGTTGATGCTGGTGCTAAAATCCATCAGTAATACGGATGTTTACGCCACGTATATCTTCGACGAAATCGACTCGGGTATCGGCGGCAAAACCGCTGAATTCGTGGGCGAAAAATTGAAACGAATCGCCGAACGAAACCAGGTAATCTGTATCTCTCACTTACCCCAGATCGCTTCTTTTGCGGATACTCATTTTCTTATAACCAAAGAGTTCAAAAAAGGGCAGACCTTCAGCAATGTCAAGGAGTTGTCCGACTCGGAAAGGGTGGGGGAAATCGGGCGGTTAATGGCGGGCAGCGTTGTCACCGATGATTTGCTAAAGGCCGCCCGAGACTTGCTGGATAAAAACCGCGGATGAAATTTTTTATCAAAACCTACGGCTGCCAGATGAATGTCAACGATTCGGAGAAGATGGGCGATATCCTTGAAAAAAGGGGGTTCTCCGCCGCGCATGATGAAAATGATGCGGATATCGTTATTATAAACAGTTGCGCGGTAAGGGAAAAACCGCAGGAAAAGATTTTTTCTTTTGCCGGGCGCCTGTCCAAAGAAAAAAAAATAATCGTGGCCGGGTGCGTGGCCCAATCGGAAAAACAAAAAATCCTGGAACGGAACCCCAACATCGATTACATCGTTGGCACCCACCAATATTACCACATCGACCGGATCGTGGATGAAATCCTGGCGCAAAAAAGCAAGGGCGACCGTGGGGTAAAAGCGCAATTTTCAAAAGTGTGGCAGGAAGCTGTACCGGGTATTGCCTCGCGCATCAGCCGCGTGTCCGGTTACATCTCCATTATGGAGGGCTGCGATAATTTTTGTTCCTATTGCATTGTGCCTTTTACCAGGGGCAGGGAGAAACACCGGCCTTTTGAAAATATCATGGCCGAGGCGGAGTACCTGGCTGCCGCCGGGTACAAGGAAATCATCCTGCTGGGTCAGAATGTCAACAGTTGGGAAGATAAAGAAAAGAACATGAAATTCCCCGACCTCCTGGAGCGATTAGCCGCCTCACCGGCTGTGGATGTTAAGTGGATACGTTTTATCACTTCTTATCCCGGTTATTATGATAAACAATTGATCGAAGTGATGGCCCGTCATGAAAAAATCGCCCGTAATATTCATTTCCCCGTGCAGTCGGGTTCTACTCGGGTATTAAAAAAAATGAACCGCAGTTACACCCGCGCTCAATACCTGGACATTGTTCGCCGTTTTAAAAAGAGAATCCCGGGTATTGCTTTCAGTTCGGATTTTATTGTGGGGTTCCCGGGGGAGACGGAAAATGATTTCGAATTAACACTCTCGCTTTTGGAGAAAGTGGAATATGAGAATATCTTTTCTTTTTTGTATTCTCCGCGCCGGTTTACCAGTGCGTTTAAATTGAAAGACGACATAGCCCCGGAGGTAAAGAAGCAGCGGCTTTACCGGCTGCAGGAACTGCAGAAGAACATCCAGTTAAAGAATAATAAACTCCTCATTGGAAAGACGATCGAAGTATTGGTAACGGGTCCGCATCCGAAGGCAGCGGGTGAAGTGATTGGTAGGACCGTGAATTACCGGGTGGTGAATTTTAAGTCCGACACGTCTGCCGGGGAGTTTACCCGGGTGTTGATTGAAAATATAGGGCCATATTCGCTTAGGGGTAAAGAATGTGCCTCCGGCGGCCCGCTTTTTGAAAAAAGCGGGGCAAAAACTTCTGATAGTTAAAAGTTTTTCAGGGGTCCAGGGGGCGGTTTTTCAAAAAAGCCCCCTGGTTATATCTACATAACACTGTAGACTTTATGCAATTGAATTCCCGGTCTTACATCCGAAATACCCGCCAACTGGCACTGTTCGAACAGGTAAAACGTATTCTCATATTTATGGTTATCATTACTATCCGGTTGGAGGAAGATAGGGAAATAGTCCCCGATGCCGCGGATTTTTTTAATAACTTCGACGGTCAGGTTTTCGTTTACAATCAGCTTGATTTCATCGATGCGTTTTTCCAGGCCTTTATGAATATAATAGCCCGTCACATCCTTGGGCGACACCGTCCACCAGTCGATAGCCAGGGTTACGTACTCCACGCCGTTGGTTTCAATGGCAATAAAAAAATCTTTTTTCTTTAGACAATCGATTAATTCGGTCAAATCCTGTTCCAGGGGTTCACCGCCCGTAATCACCACCTGGGAAGCCGGGTATTTTCCTTTTTGTTTATCGATTTCATCGAGGATTTCAGGGAGGGGCATAGACCTGCCGCTGTCCCAGGCGTATTTCGTATCGCAGTAGGGGCATTTGATCAGGCATCCTGCGAGGCGCAGGAATATCGACGGCACACCGGCCCTTAAGCCCTCTCCCTGGAATGACCAGAAAATTTCATTAATCCTCAAAATAGACTGCTCCGGCATAATCCGATTCCCAGACCATTACTTTTGATACCGGGTATTTTTCTTTAATTTTATAATAAAAATACCGCGACAGGTTTTCCGCGGAAGGAGAAAAATCATAAACCTCATTCAATACCTTGTGGTCCGGTAGAATCTCTTTTAGATAGCTTTTTAATTCCGTGAAATCGACCCCGATCCCGGATTGGTTAAGAGTATCCACTTTAAAATGGGCTTCTACTTCAAAGGTATGGCCGTGCATTTTCTCACATTTTCCTTTGTAGTGTTCCAGGAAATGCGCGGCCGCGAATTTATTTTTTACCACCAGTTCCCAGCTCATACTTTACCCTCCTTTTTTAAGCGAGTGATTAGCGGGTCTTCCATGTTCAACCCGATAAAGGCGTTATTGCGGATGTCGCAGGAGGGGCATTTAAGGCAGGGAATTTCCTCACCCCTGTAGCAGGAGACCGAATAGGAATAATCCGCGCCCAGTTCAAGGCCCCATTGGATAATCTCTTTTTTACTTTTGGTAATCAGCGGCGTATGGATTTTAAACTCTTTGCCCGTGATGGCCGCCGAGGTTCCCTGGTTGATGGCGTCTGCCATTTTTTTAGTAAAGGATTCCGTGGTATCCGGGTAATCCGGGGTATCGATGCGGTTAAAGCCGGTAACGATATTAAAAATCTGCCTGGATTCGGCAAATGCAGCGGCCAGGGCGAGGAATATACCGTTCCTGAAGGGGACGTAAGTAAAGGGGATGCCGGCTTCGTTTTTAGAGGCGGCCAGGGAGTCGGGGATTTCTTTATCTTTATCGATTAAAGCGGAAAAGACGATATTCTTTAAGGGGAATTCGATCAAGTGGGCTTCTACTTCCAGGTGTTTGGCGATTTTTTGGGCCATTTGCGTTTCGATGCCGTGGCGTTGGGAATAGTTCACTACCAGGGCAAAAACTTCCCGGAAAGATTTTTTTGCCCAGTAGAGGGTAGTAGTGGAATCGAGGCCACCGGAGAACAGGACGACTGCTTTTTCGTTTTTCATCACATTATTTTACTATTTTTTTGGGATTTTAACAATTGGAATGAAGGTGTATTTTTTCATCTGCTCACATTTCGCCCTTTCTCTTCTACTACGATTTATTTTTTATTTGTGTTATAATAGTGCATCATGGAACTGGATCAACGAAATCGAAATGAACGGATATTGGTTATTCTGAATCCTTCCTCCGGGGTGGTTTCCAAGGATATAGCCACGTCGGTTATTTTTAAAAAGCTGCGCAAGCATTTCCATACCGTATCCTTAATCAACTCCAATTCCCCGGCCCACGGGGTCGAAATCACCCGGCAGGCGCTGGATCAATTCGATATTATCACCGCTTTTGGGGGGGACGGCACCATTAATTCCGTGGCCTCGGCCCTGGTAAATACCAACAAAACCCTGGGTATTTTACCCGGGGGTTCCGGTAATGGCCTGGTGCGCAGTTTAAACATCTCTCTTTCCTGGAGGCAAGCGCTGGATGTTTTGATCGACGGTAAAGACGTCTATGTGGACGCCGGCAAGATCAATGATACGTTTTTTCTTAACGTGGCGGGAATCGGCCTGGACGCCTGGATTTCAAGACAGTACAAGCAGTCGAAAGAGAGGGGCATTGCGTCTTATGTTTATTATGCTTTAAAAGGCGTCCTGGAAATGCCTACCTTCCGGGTGAAAATAAACCTGGGGGATACTGTTTTCCAGGATGAGATCATGATCATTGCTTTTGCCAATTTCAAACAATATGGGGGCAATCTCATTATCGCACCTTTTGCCTCACCCTATGACCGGATGTTGGATATATGCATTATCAATAAGTTCAAACTATTGAAGGGATCATTGGCGCCCCAGAAGTTTTTTACGGGACATATCCATGATTTTCCTTTTTACAAATCGTATAAATTTGAAAAATGTGAAATCGAATCGCTGGATGGGAAAATTCCCTTTCATTTTGACGGTGAATATGGGGGAAAGGACCTGGAGCATTATACCATCGAAACGCTGCCCGGGAAAATAAAAGTTCGCATTCCCCATCCATAAAGCATCAAGCAGGATAAAAAAAAGGGGAAGTATCGCTACTTCCCCTTTGCATTTCAATCAACGATCACTAACTTCGTTAATCAAATATAATTAACCAATTTTGCCCTAGCGGGATACTTTGTCCACTACCAGGCCGATGACCTCGATTTCAGCGCCTTTAATTTCATTCATCACATCGACAACTTTGCCATATTCGACATCCAGGTCGGCTTTTAGCAGGATTTTGGTTTTATCGTCCGGTTGGTCTGCTTCTATTTTGTCCATGATCAATCCGGGTAGTTTTGAAATGTCTTCAACAACTTTTTCGTTAAAGACGACAGTACCGTTTTTTTGGACAAAGACTTCGAGCATAGTCCCGGGTTTCGGTTGGTCATCGGTGTATGCAGCCTCAGGCAGCCTTACGTTGGCCCCCTTCTGGATCATTGGGGTGACCACCATAAAGATAATTAATAGAACCAGTAAGATATCGCACAAAGGTACGACATTCGGTTCGGATTTTACGGCATTAATACCGCCAACCTCAACGCTCATACTTAGGCTCCTTTATTGATTTTTTTCTTGATATAGTGATCGATTAACTCAGATGAGGCATTTGCCATTTCGCCGCTGAAAATATCGACCCGGTTGACAAGGGTATTGAAGAACCACACGGCCACAACGGCCACCAGGATTCCAAAACCCGTGGTAACCAATGCTTCGGAAATGCCGCCGGCTACGGAAGCGATCCCGCCCGAACCGGATACGGACATGCTCTGGAACGCGGTGATAATTCCAAAAACGGTTCCGAACAACCCGACAAAAGGTCCGGTTGAGCCGATGGTGGCTAAGCCGCCCATGCCTCTTTTAAATTCCACGAGACCTTTAATGGTTGCCCTCTCAATGGCTCTCTTGGCGGATTCTACTTTTTCCGCATAACCGGCATTGCTGCCTTCCTGGAATTCCAACTCGTTCAAACCGGCAATCAAAACCTTAGCCAGGTGGCTATTGTTGAATTGTTTATCGGACGACACTTTGATGGATTCTTCCAGTTTACCTTCCTGCCAGAGTTTGCTGATGAGCCTCAGCAGGATATTGGATTGTTTCTTTGCCTTTGAAAAAACAACAAGTCTCTCAACACCGACTGCGATCGAATAAATCGACATGAACAGTAAAATGATGACAACTCCTTTGGGGATGGGTCCCATTGAACTCCACATAGATCCTAAATCCCAATGCATGATTATACCTCCTATTATTTTATTTTATTCTCTTATAATAATCATCATAACTCGAACGATTATTGGTTATTCAGGTTGAATTTTATTACGACGGTGAACCGAACCGGCCTGGGTACGCCATTTAAGATATAAGGCTCGTAGACCCACTGCCTGATGGCGGCAAGCGCCGACTGTCTTAACAGGGGGTGGCCGTTAATGACCTGGGCGTCGATCACCCGTCCGTAAATATCCGTTGTGGCGTTAATCACCACATTACCCTGGATGTGTGCTTTCAGCGCCACGGGTGGATATTGGGGATTCGGGGATTTGATGAGCCTGGGTTTCTGGATACTGGCCACCTGGATTGCCTGTGACACATCATCCGAATTTCCACCCGGGCTTCCCAGGACGCCGCCGATAACGCCGCCCTCGACTCCACCTTCGACTCCGCCTTCGACTCCTTCATCGAAACCGAAAGCGCTCATACTTTCTTCCTCGATTTCATCCGGTATTTCAATGGGCGCTACCAACCTGCCCGTCACCACCGTCGACCGTTTCTGGTCCGTACTTTCTTTGCCCTGCTTTTTATCGGCGTGTGAGGACTTCTTTTTACCGGCCGGCGGGGGCGGCGGCGGCGGTGGGGCCGGCGGGGCCGCCATAAATACATTGATTACTTTTATCGGGGGAAGACCGGCTTCCGCTTCCAGCAGCGGTACAATGATTACTACTACTAAAATGATCAGGTGCAAGAGTATGGAAAGCGGGAATGTGATCCACGTCTTCCGTTTCATCAGATCGCCTGAATCTATTAGCGAATCTTCGAACATGTTAACCTCCCAAATTATTTCTGATTTTTAACATAGTTTAATATATACCAATTCTTCATAAATTTCAAGTCTTAATTCATATTTTTTTTCTTTCAAGGAACTTTTTTTGCCAGACCATCAACCAGGCGCACGATTGATAGATGGATGAATAGGTGCCGATGATGATGCCGACAAACAAGGTGAAGGCGAAGGCGTAGAGCACTTCACCGCCCCAAATCATCAGCGCTATGAGTGAGAACAAGGTGGTGCCGCCGGTAATAACGGTCCGGCTTAAGGTCTGGTTGATACTGGTGTCCATTAATGTCACGGCGTCCTTCCCGCGCATGATCTTCAGGTTATCCCTGATCCGATCGAAGATAACGATGGTATCGTTAATGGAATAGCCCACGAGGGTAAGGATTGCAGCAATTACCTGCATATTTACCTCGATGTTGAAAAACAGGATAAACGTGAGAACCACCATGACATCATGAAACAATGTCAGTATCCCTGCAACTCCATAAATGAGCTTGAACCTGAAGGCGATATATACGAGCATGCCCAGGAGCGCATAAACGGCGGCGCGGGTGGCCTGGCCGCGAAGGTCTTTACCTACCTGGGGCCCAACACTGTTGGAGCCGAGAATAGCAAAACGTCCCAGGAAAGCATTTTCTTTTAATACACGCATCACCTGGTTCTTTAACCCCAGCTTCTCAATTTCGCTGAAATCCGATATTAAGCCTTTGGGGTTCTGGGTGATTCGCTCGATTATTTTTTTAGCGCTGTCTGCCGCAATTTCGGTTTCAGTCCCCTTGGATACCAGGAACGCGGCTATCCGCATCTCAGAGGCGTCATTTAAATCCAGCTTCACTGCATTTAATTTTTTTTCTTCCGCTGTCAACAAGGCATCTTTGACCAGGCCGATCAATTCCTTCTGCTGGCCGGCGGTATCGTTTTTCTCGCTTTCCTTGCTTGTTTCTTCGGTGGATTCAAATACCTGTTCGGTCCTGATATAGAACTTGTTCTCACTGGCGACCCTCTGGATGGTGGATTTACCCATTCCCACTTTTTGCATCGCCTGTCTTACGTCATCGACAGAGGTAGTATCTTTGAAACTGATCTCCAGCAATGTGCCGCCGGTAAAATCGAGTCCCATGTTAAAACCTTTTATAAAAAACAGGACAATCCCGAAGATAATAACCAGCCCGGAAACAGCAAAACCCCACTTGCGAATACTCATAAATTTAAAATTAGGTACCTCTTTAAATATTTTCATCTGCAACTCCTGTTCATCTAAATGCTAATCCCGGTCAGTTTTTTCCTGCCGGAATATACGAGGTCGAACAACGCCCGTGAGACAAATATGGCAGTGAACATACTGGCGGCAATACCGATCACCAGGGTCACGGCAAATCCTTTAATGGCGCTGGTCCCGAATTGGAATAAAAAGGCGGCCGAGATAACGGTGGTTAAGTTGGAATCGAAGATGGTGATAAAGGCCTTTTTAAACCCGGAATCGATGGCGGATTTGGGGGCTTTGCCGGCTTTCAGGTCTTCCTTTATCCGTTCGAAAATCAGGACGTTGGCGTCCACGGCCATACCCATGGTAAGAATAATACCGGCGATGCCCGGCAGCGTAAGTGTGGCTTTAAAATAGGCCAATACGCCCATCAGCATCAATAGGTTCAGGAATAAAGCGATAATGGCGTTGACTCCCGCGCCTTTGTAATACACGATCATGAATATGATTACAATTAAAAAACCGGCGAGACAGGAAATTAGCCCCTTGCGGACGGAATCCGCGCCCAGGGAAGGCCCGATAATCTGTTCATGTTGGAGTCTCAACTCGGCGGGCAGGGAGCCGGACCGCAACTTTAAAGCCAGGTCGCTGGCCACTTCGGAAGTAAACCGTCCCTCGATGATACCGTCATAAGCAATGACGGCGTTGACCACGGGGTCTGAAATGATCCGGTCGTCCAGGACGATGGCGAGTTTTTTCCCGATATTGGCGGCGGTATAAGCCTGGAATCTTTTGGCGCCCTGGGCATTGAGGGAGAAGGAAACGGCGGGGCCGCCGTACTGGTCCCTGCTCAAATGGGCGCTCTTTAATTCCCGGCCGGTAATAACGGATTCCACCCTCAATACGGAATATCCTTTTACGTCACCCGGGGCATGTTTTACAATCACCAGGTCTTCGGGCAATTTGCCCGCATAATTTTTCAGGGCTTCTTCTTCGGTTTCGAAAGGACCGGCTTCGACTTTCTTCAATTCCAATACGGCGGCGCTTTTTATTAAGCCCATCACGCGATCTTTTTCTTTATCGCTCACGCCGGGTAATTCGACCAGTAACTGGTTGTCCCCTATTTTTTGGAGCACCGGCTCGGCGACGCCGAACTCGTTGATACGGTTGCTGATGGTTTCAAGCGCCTGGCTCACGGTTTGATCGGCCAACTCCCGTTCCACCAGTTCTTTCAACGTTAAAGTGACGCGATCGCCGATAAAGTTGTAATTCCAATCGGGGAATTCATCGTCCAGGGTATCCTTGATGGCTCTCTCATCATCATAAACGGTTCCATTGATCTCGATTTTATTAATGCCCTGGCGTACGGCGTCCTGGAATTTGAGACTGAGCTCTTTCAGACGGTTTTTCAAACGTTGTACGCTGTTGTCGGTCTGTTTCTGGATGGCTTTATCGGTGTCTACAGCGAATACCAGGTGCATTCCGCCTTTGAGATCGAGACCCAGGCTGATTTTTTCCCGGGGCGGTATAAACAGTACAACGGCCAGCACTGTTACCGCTAGAATTAATCCAATTTTCCAACCCAATGATTTTTTCATCTTTTCCTCCAAAACACTGTTTTCAATTAATCCTTAGTATCGCTTCCCCGGCCTTGCGGGTCGATGACCGCGGCTATGGACGGTTTGGTCACCTGGATGGTGGTGTTTTTACTAACTTCGATCTCGATTCTATCTTCCATCACGCGGGTTACGGTGCCGTAAATGCCCCCGCCGGTGATGACCCGTTCCCCGCCTTTCAGAGCAGCGACCATGTTGTGATGCTGCTTTTGTTTTTTTCGGGCGGGCATGATGATCAGGAAATAGAATATCACAAAAATGATGATAAATGGGAATAGGGCAGTCAGCATACTTGGCTGCTGCCCTCCTCCGGCTGCGGCTTCTCCATATAAAAACATGTTAAACTCCTTCTTGATAACTCAGTAGAAAATTTTTTTTAAACTGGGTAAACTTTTCAAGTTTTATAGAATACCTTATTTTCGACATAAAATCAAGGTAAAAATGTATGTTGTGGATAGAATTCAAAATAGAGGCGTTGATTTCCTTTGAAATGTACAGGTGACGCAAGTAGGCCCGGGAAAAATTCCGGCAGGTATAGCATTGACAATCGGGGTCCGGCGGGGTTTCATCGAATTTGAAGCGTTCGTTTTTGACGGAGAGTTTGCCCCGGGAGGTGAAAAGGCAGCCGTTCCTGGCGTTGCGGGTGGGCATGACGCAGTCGAACATATCGACGCCGTGCTCTACGGCAAGGAGTATCTCCACGGGCGTCCCGGAACCCATTAGGTAGCGCGGTTTATCCTGGGGCATCCGGGGGCATAAGAAACAGATGATACGTTCGAACTCTTCGGCGGTCTCGCCGACGCTCAACCCGCCCACGGCATAGCCGTCAAAATCCATACGGGAAAGTTCTTCCAGGGATTGCTGCCTGAGGTCGGTATGCAATCCGCCCTGGATGATGGCGAATTGGAAATTGGGGCGGCCGGTTTCGCCGGTTTCAAGGAAACGCCGGCGCGCCCTGAGCGCCCACTGGTGGGTTGCGGTCAGCGCCCGCTGGTCTTCCTCACGGGCCGCGGGATACCCGGCAAAGTTATCCAACACCATCTGGATATCGGAATCATATGTATTCTGTATATCCACTACTTGCTCGGGGGTAAGGAAAAAGGTGCTGCCGTCAAGATGGGATTTGAACCGCACGCCTTCTTCACTGACGGTGAAGTTCTCTTTGATGGAGAATATCTGGAACCCGCCGCTGTCGGTAAGTATGGGTTTGTTCCAGCCGATAAAGGCATGGAGGGACCCGAATTTTTTGATGACATCGAGACCGGGCCGTAAATAGAGATGATAGGTGTTGCCCAGGATAACCCGGGCGCCCATCTCATGGAGCTGGGCCGGGATCAGGGCCTTGACCGCGCCGGCGGTGCCTACGGGCATGAATATGGGGGTTTCGATGTCGCCCCGCCTGGTTTTGATTAACCCACACCGGGCCTGGGTCTGGTTATCCCGGTTTAAAACGGTGAAAAACATTACTTCGCCTTCATTTTTTTAGTGTTTCTTTATTGTTTTTCCAGTTCCGCTATTCTTTTACGGAACCGCTCAATGTTTTTGCTGTTGGGGAAATTTTTAATAAACCCTTTCAATATTTCCAGGGTGAGTTTGGGGTCTTTGATTTTTTCGGAATAATAGGCGGCCGACGCATAACCATCTTCAGCTTCTTCGGATTGGGGATAAACCTTGCTTATTTCCAGCAGCGCCGCGACGGCTTCCTGGTATTTTTTCCACTTGTAATAGATGTAGCCCCGCTGGTACATGGCGGCGGACGCTTGCTTCAGCGCGTTATCTTTATCCATTTCGACGACCCGGTCGATGAGTTCCAGCGCAAGGGGGTAATCGGCCCTGGCAATGTATTTATCGAGAATACCAAACATAAGCGTGATTTTTTCAAAGGATTTATCGGTTTGGGGATATTCTTTGTATTTGCCCAGCAGGTCATCGAGGGTCCCGATTCCTTTCTTTAAATCTTCCAGGCTTTTGATTAACGCTTCGGGGTCGCTAAATCCTAACATCCGGTCTAATTCGGCGCCGTCGGCTTTGAATATCACCAGGGTCGGATAGGAATAGACTTTGAATTTGTTTTCCGCATCGATGTCTTTTTCGGGATTGATTTTGATGAGGGCGTAGTTTTCTTTAGTGAAGTAGTCGTTGACCCTGGCGTCGCTGAAGGTTATTGCGTCCAGTCTTTTGCAGTGGGGGCACCAATCGGTATAAAAATCCATCAGCACGGGCTGCTTCTTGTCAACCGCTGTCTTGAGCGCTTGCTGCCAATCGGTCTGCCATTGGACGGCAGGGGTTGAAAAAAGCAGGCAATAGGCTGCCAAAATCGTTAAGATTGCAATGATTATGATTCTTTGTTTCATAGGAACCTCCGGGATGATATATTTGTGAAGGGATAAGTATACCTTTTTTTGGTAATAAAATCAAGGACCTTTTATAACTATTAATTGTCAATTGTTAATGATTAATTGTTAACGGGAGATGAGGAGAAGAGAGAAAGGAACACCCCCAAAAATCCTTAAAAGTCACAAATGAATCCTTATCATTCAACAAAATCTCCTTGATTGTAATCGCGCTCTTCTCCTCTATCACATCTCTCTCCTTAACTTTCACATTTTATTCCAGGCTATTACACAATGGCTCCTTAAATGTCAACATTTTATCCTTAACATTCACTCCCGTATCCATGATATTCACTGCCGCCTCCTCACCGTTCACCACTTTCTCCATGATTGTCACTGCGCTCTCCTTGTCATTCACATAATTCTTCTTGTTTGTCACATTTTTATCCATGTTTGTCATCGCACTATTCCCCTCCGTCACTGCGCTCTCCTCCTCCGTCATTGCGCTCTTCTAGTTATTCATTGCGGAATTATAGATATTCACTGCGGGGTTCCTGCCATTCACAAATCTCTCCTTACCATTCACTCCGCTCTCCTTAACAGTCACTCCGCTCTCCTTAACAGTCACTCCGCTCTCCTTAACAGTCACTCCGCTCGCCTTAATAGTCACCGCGCTGGCCTTAACAACCCTTCACAGGTTTTCATATGGGGGGTTTGATGAATCAAACCCCTACATTGATTTTGACCTGCATGTTGACAAACGAAACAGTTAATAATATACTGGGTAATCGCGATATTATATAAACCAGTTACTCGTTAGAGATGGCATGACCGATGAAGAAAAAAACGATTTTTATTTCACACAGCAGTAAGGATGATGGATTTGTAAAGGAACTGCGCCAATACCTGGAAGCCCTTCAATTGGAAGTCTGGGCAGATTCGCGCAAATTGGCCGGGGGCGATGTATTGGAACCGGAAATAAAAAAAGCGATTGCGGATGCCCGCGCCTTTATATTGGTTCTCAGCCCGAATACGATTAATTCGGCCTGGGTTTTGAAAGAGACCAAAGCGGCGCTTATTGAAAAGAAAAACCAGGGCGACGCGTACCGGGTGATTCCGCTGCTGCTGCCGGGGGTTGAACCGGCGGCTTTGGGGTTGTATTTCCAGGAAGAACCGGTGGGGGTTAAGGTGGAGTTTGGTCCCGGCGGAGTTGTGGAAGCCCTGCCTGCTATCATGGCCGCTTTGGGTGAACGGCTGTCGGATGATAATCAATTATCAAAAAGTGTGGAACAAAACAAAAGTTTTTCAGGGGTCCGTACCGGCGGGGCGGCTTTTCAAAAAAGCCCCCTGGTTGCAGAAGATATTAATTCAACGCTCCATGAACTGGTGCTGGAACTGGTGGACCCGGTGATGACGGAAACCGACGGCATACGCCGCGCCGGGGCCACGGCCCGCTTAATCTTTTACCCGGGGGAAAAAGGTCTTCGCGATGTGGAAAGCGAACGGTTTTCTTTCACCGCGGCCATCGGCCCCATCGAGCGCGATGACCTTTCCTGGTACCTGGAACGTTTCGCCCAGTGGCCCATCGGCGTATTCAAGGACCGGGCGGAAAAGGTAGAAGAACAACTGCCGGAATGGGGACAGGCGCTGTTCAAAGCTGTGTTTCACGACGCAGCGGTTCGTAATGTGTTAATGGCCTGGGAAAAATCCGGCGGCGCCGGAGACGCCGGCGATAGGCGCTTTACTGTTTATGTGAATTCTTCGTTGGTTAATGCGGAAGCAGGGAAACAGGCCGAAGCCAACGAAGCCGGCGCGCTGCTCCTGGGATTACCCTGGGAACTGCTGCACGATGGCCGAAGTTATTTATTCCAGGGCGGCCAGCCGGTGCAGGTGCGCCGGCGTTTGCCGAACCGGGTATCGGTGGAGCGCCGGGTTTCCCAGCCGCCGATTCGTATCTTGTTGGTCAGTCCCAGGCCGGAAGACGGCGCCGCGGGGTATATCGATCATCGGGTCAGCGCCCTGCCGCTGGTTACGGCTTTGGAAAGCCTGGGCGATTTGGTGGAGCTAACGGTGTTGGCGCCCCCTACTTTTCCCGCCATGCAGGGGGAATTGGACCGGGCGCATAAAAAGGGAGTTCCTTATCACGTGGTGCATTTCGACGGCCACGGCGTGTTCAGCAAGAAAACGGGTTTAGGCGGGTTGTGTTTTGAAGACCCCCAGGATGCAAAGAAATTGGAAGAGCGGAAATCTCAATTGGTGGATAGCCAAAAAATCGCCGAGGTTTTTAAGGCGCACCGGGTTTCGCTGGTTTTCCTGGAGGCCTGTCAATCGGCCAAATCGGAAGACGACCCCACTGCTTCGGTGGCGGCGAGATTATTGGATGAGGGGGTGGCGGCGGTAGTGGCCATGAGTCATTCGGTTTTGGTGGAGACGGCGAAGCGGTTCGTGGAGAATTTTTACCTTGAGTTGGCAGCGGGAAGCCGGGTGGGGGAAGCGATGTTGGCGGGGCATAAGGCGTTGTATGGGGATGCTTACCGGGGAAAGGTTTTCGGGGCCGGGAAGTTGTATATGCAGGATTGGTTTGTACCGCTGTTGTACCAGGAGAGGGAGGATTTGCGATTGCTGACGTGTGCGCCTTCGCGTGGGGTGGAGGAAATCCGGGACCAGATATTGGAGAACCGGTTTGGCGATTTGCCGGGGACGCCGGGGCATCATTTCGTGGGGCGCAGCCGGGAGTTATTGAAATTGGAGCGGTTATTGGCATTAGAGTCATTTGCGGTGGTATGTGGGCAAGGGGGGGAAGGGAAGACGACGTTGGCGGTGGAGTTAGCGCGATGGTTGGTGAGGTCGCGGCGGTTTGGGCGGGCGGTGTTTGTATCGTTGGAGGATGTGTATGATGTGCGGACTGTAGTGGATCGGATTGGTAGACAGTTGAAGAGTAATTATTCCGTGGCAGAGTATAAGGATGATGAGTTATTGACCAAAGCGTTGCAGCCGATTGAGCGGGAGTTGCGTAATCATCGTACTCTGATTGTTTTGGATAATATGGAAAGTATATTACCAATAAACAAAAGCTTTCACGGGGGGGATAGGGGGGCGGCTTTCTCGAAAGGAGCCCCCCTTGATCGGTTTGATTCTGAATCTCTTCAGACATTTTTCCATTTGTGTCAAAAATTATTAAAGATTGGCGAGACGCGGGTATTGTTTACGTCGCGGGAATCGTTGCCGGAACCTTTTGCGGCGACGGTTAAGCATGTGGTATTGGGGCGGTTGACAAAAGATGATGCGGTGGAGTTGGTGCAGCGGGCCATGACAGCGGCGGGGCTAACGCCCAGGGAAGATGAGCGCGGGGGTGCGCAGCCGGAAGTAGAGGCGTTGGTGGAAGCGGTGAATGGCCATGCCCGGGGCCTGGTGTTATTGGCGCCTTATATTGGGGAATTTGGGGTGGGGCGGACCACGGAAAGGTTGGGGCAGTTAATGGCGGAGTTGGATAAGGAGTATCCCAATGAGCGGGAGCGGTCGTTGTTTGCCAGTGTGGAGTTGTCGCTGCGGCGACTATCGCCGGATATAAGGAAGAAAATCCAGCCGCTGGGGGTGTTCCAGGGCGGCGGGCATGTATATCCTATTTCAAAGGTATTGGAATTAGCTGAGGAGGAAATCTTATTACTGGCGGCTGAATTAATGCAACCCGGCCTGGCTGTACCCATGGACTATGGATTTTTCCGCTTGGACCCGGCCTTGTGTCCTTATTTGCGCCGGGGAATGGATGAGGGTGCTCTTGAAGCAAGCACGGCCCGCTGGATCGAAAGCATGCGGCAATTGAGTGTCTTTTTATATAAACAACATTTTCAAAATGCCCAACTTTCCGCCACTTTAACGCTGCTGGAACTGCCCAACTTAATGGTTCTGCTGGACCTGGTGAGGGCGCAAGGAGATGCGGAGAAAACAGTTGACCTGGCCACGTCCCTGGAACAATTGATTGCTGCTTTGGGCAGACCTCACCTGCTGGCCCGGGTGATCACTATCCGGGAAACGGAAACAAAAAAACTGGAACAAGGGGGTTGGAGTCATACCCGGTTCGTATCAGCAAAAACGCAGATCGAGCGGCTGCTGGAAAAGGGGAATTTTCCCCAGGCATTTCGGGAGGCGCAAGGGCTGCTGGAAAAATGCCGCCAGGCCGGGGAGGATGCTTACGATGAAGCCCCTTACGATACGGCCATGGCTTTTAAACTACTTGGTCAAGCGCTTAAAATGGGCGGCGCGTCCCAGGCCGCGCTGCCATTGATCGAAGAAGCCTACACGCGGTTTCAACGCCTGGCCGGACAGGGTGATAATGACGCAAGCCGCATGGCATCGGTTTGCCTGGCCGAGAAAGGAGATTGTTTGAGTAATCTAGGCCGTTATGAGGAAGCGGCGGCCGCGTATGAAGAAGGAATTCAGAGCGCCGCAAAATTAAAAGATGACCGGCAGGTGGCTGCTGTAAAAGGTCAACTGGGAACGGTGCGTATGAAGCAGGGTCGTTATGCTGATGCCCTCGGCGCTTATGCCGAAGCAATAAAAATCTTTACAGACCTCAACGAACCGGCATCGGTAGCTGCTATGTTGCATCAAACCGGCAGGGTGCATGAAGAAGCCGGGCAATGGGAAGCGGCGGAACAGGACTACCGGCAAGCACTGGCCATAAAGGTGCAGCAGCACAACCCCGCCGGTGAGGCGAGTACTTTAAACCAACTGGGCAACCTTTACGATAAAATGGACCGCCTGGAAGAGGCGGTGATCTTTTTTCGCCAGGCCGCGGATAAATATGATGAAATCAGGGATATGGCCAAAGAGGGATTTGTCCGCAGTAACCTGGCCAATACCTTAACCAAACTCAAACGCTATAATGAGGCGCGGACCGAGATTCTCCGGGCCATCGAGTGTGATAAACCCTATGGTCATGCCGCCACACCCTGGAAGACCTACGATATTCTTTGTGACCTGGAGCGGGCGGAAGGCAACGCTGAGGCGGCGCAGGCGGCGCGGGAAAAGGCCATTCAACTCTACCTGGCCTATCGCCGCGACGGCGGGGAGAATTATGAACCGAGCGGGCGCTTGTGCCTTGCCGTTGGCCAGGCCCTTAAAGAAAATAAAACCACAGAGATGGCCGCGGCTTTAGAAACATTTTTAAAGAAACCGGGAATTCCTTCATATATGAAAACACTTATCCCCAAACTTCAGGCCATCCTTGCCGGTTCCCGCGATCCCGGTCTGGCTGACGACCCGGAACTGCATTATATGGATGCGGTAGAGGTGAGGAGGTTGATAGAAAATTTAAATGATGAATGATGAATGATGAATGATGAAGGTAAAACAGGAAGAGCGGAAGGTAAAACAGGAAGAGCGGAAGCGAGGAAGAGCGGAAAAAGATAGAAGGTAAGAAGGTAAGAAGGTGAGAAGGTGAGAAAAAACAATCTGTGTTAATCTGTGGAAGCGCCTATACGTGGACACGTTTTTCTTCGCAGTCCTTCGCGTTCTTCGCGGCTATTTTTTGTTGCCAGGGGATGTGAAGAAAAAAAGGTTGATTACAGGTCAAGCCAAAGGATGCCTCTAAAACAATAGATACCTAAGATTGTAGGTTGACAAATAAGCGAAATAATAATATCCTTTTAACTGAGGAAAAAAATGGAAACTACCAGGAAAAGAGTAGACGTATGTTCAGGTAAAGGAGTTAACCAGGAATGAAACTTCCCAATCGAGAAAAAGCCTATATCGAATCGTCTAAAGTGCACGATTACCTTCTATCGAATGTACATCCAATAGGGAAGTGGAAGGCTAGATTTTTTCGTGTCTATGGTTTTGAAGATTCAAATGAGGACTTATTGGAGCAACAGCTGATGACTATTGCTCATTCCGAAGATATCAGGAATATTATATCATCCCCGCATGGTATGAAGTACATTATTGAAGGCACACTTGAAACACCGGTAGGTATCCTCGTAAAAGTGCGGACGGTCTGGATTATAGATGATGGTCAAGATCGTCCACGCTTTGTGACAGCATACCCGCTGTAAACAAATTATTTGGAGGTAGAACATGATTCGTGAATTAGAGACCGTCGCCCTTACACATGATATCGACGTGTATGGCTTGAAAGATGGCGACTTAGGAGCCGTGGTGCACTGCTATGAAGATGGTGACGCCGTTGAAGTGGAATTTGTTGATTTTGATGGTAAAACCATTGCCCTTCTTACTCTCAACCGGGAGGATATTCGTTCACTTGGCGGCAGAAAAGTCCTGCACGTTCGAGAACTGTTACCCATTGCAGTATAAATGTATAAAAAACAATCTATGAACAATCTGTAATACTATTTGGCAATTTCTGGTTTTTTTAGCTAGAATATTCATGTAGCTGTCTGAAAAACGTTTATGGAAAGGCATTACAGACACCCCAAAATGGCTGTAATTATTTTTTTTATCTTGTTTGTCCCGACTGCCGGCCATTGACATAATTTCGCCGGGGGGACATGGAAAGGTGGTGGTTAGGGGGTTTGGGTTACAGGCGGATAAGGAGGCGCCTAATTCCCCCCAATTTAATAGCCACTCCCGTAGGGAGGCCGCTTTAACTTTGGTTGCGGCTTACCGCGATGCGTTAATCTGTGGACACGTCTTTTATAGAAGGGATATTTTTGGCCCGACATCTTTTCTTCCTTCCCATTTCAATAATTTAATCCAATGTAGGGGTTTGATTTATCAAACCCTAATCCGGGTGAAATGTTATCCATAAAGGTTTTCCAATGAGGTCCTCGGATGGTAAGTGGTCATCTTTCATTAACAATTATCACCCATGTACCGACCCAGGCCCACGAAACCCACAAGCACAAGAACACACGAAGAGGCGAAGACACAGAAAACAAGGCCACGGACGGAACCGGCAACACGGACTTCTGACGTTTGCAATGAAGAAAAAAAAGAGTACAATAAATATAAGAAATAAAAAGGAGGTGTCTTTGTGAAAAGAATGCTTGAGCGAATATCCGTCAATCCTAATGTATGCTTTGGAAAGCCCTGTATCAAAGGCACTCGGATATGGGTATCCCTGATACTTGATTTCTTAGCAAGTGGAATGTCCTTTGATGATATCCTTGAAGAATATCCCTCACTGACCATTGAAGATATTAGGGCTGCCATCGATTATGGTTCGGAAATGTCAAGAGAACGTTTTGTCTTGTTACCCTTGACCTTGATTTTTCCGATATTATAGGCTTTCCACCTTCAGAATCCGCCGGTATTGCCATTTTAAGGCCAAGAAAGAGAATAACTATAAAAGACCTGGAGATATTAATCCTACAACTCCTCGAATATATAAAAACGAACCCTATTGAGAATCAACTGTGGATCGTTGAGAAAGATAAAATTAGAATCCGCAAACCAGAAAAAGAAATCATGCAATAAAGACCACGGACGAACAATGGCTAAAAAAGAGGTGAGAGGAAAAGTGGGCGCCCGTTTCCATCTTTTTCTCACCTTCTCACCCTCTTACCTTCTCACCTTCTTTTTTCTTCGCGGTCCTTCGCGGTCTTCGCGGCTATTTTTTTATCAGTTAATTTGACAATAATGCTAAAATCCTCTAAAATGAACCTCCGAGGTAAACGTGCAAAATAAATCGATAGAAAAATATTTTTTTGACCAGTTCTCTTCTTCAAGAGAATACGATGTGTTTACACCCTACGGGTATAAAACGATCCTGCGGGAATACCTGCAATTGATTCATACCCCTTCCCACCGCAAAATCCGGGTCATCGACCTGGGCTGCGGAACCGGCGCATTTACGCGGCAATTTAAACGGGTATTTAACGGCCTAAACGATTATTGCGGCCTTGATCTCTCCCTGCAATCGGTCCGCATGGCCACTAAAAAGTCGCCGGGAATCCACTTCTGCGCCGGGGATATCGAAAATTGCTGCTTTAAAGATAATGCCTTCGACGTTGTTCTTTTTTCCGGCGTGCTGCACCATTTTATCGACATGGAACCCTGCATGCGCGAAGCATACCGCATCCTGAGAAACGGCGGCTGCGTTCTCTCCTATGATCCTAATATTAAAAACCCGCTTATGTGGCTGTACCGGCACCCGTCTTCCCCTTTCTTCTCCAACATAGGAATAACGGAAAATGAACATTTGCTATCCCCCGCGGAGGTGACATCAACGATGGAAAAAGCCGGGTTTACCAACGTGACCACCCATTGTAAAAGCGGCGTCACGTTTAAATACGTGGCAACAGAGTTCGGCCGCTTCCTGCTGCCCCTTTACAATATTTTTGAAACTCTATTGGGACTTATTCCGCTGCAATCCAAATACGGCTCCTTTATCATCGGTTACGGGGAGAAAAGACAAACCGATGGATGAAAATGAAAATATTGTGTTGGCGGTCCCCCTCAGCCGCACTCATTACGTTGTTCCCCCCATCGGCCTGGGTTACCTGGCGACGGCGTTGCGAAAGGAAGGATTCCATGATATTATCATCGTAGACTGTCTTAAAGAAAACCTGGACCTTAACGCCCTGGGAAAACGCCTGGAAGCGTTAAAACCCGCCGTGGTGGGCTTCCAGGTGTACTCGTATGATTTTCCATTTGTGCTCAAGGCTATTACGGCGCTAAAAAAACTGCTGCCCGAAGTGGTAGTCGTTATCGGCGGCCCGCATGTATCGGCCACACAGGCGGCGGCGCTCCGGGAAATGCCGGGGGCGGATTTCGGTTTCATCGGCGAAGGGGAACCGGGCCTGCCTTTGTTGTTGAAACGCCTGTTAAGGGGCGAAAACCTCCCCTACTCCACTATTCCCGGGCTTGTTTACCGCGAGGGCGAGGATATTCTCGTAAACCCCCGTGCACTGATGCCGGACCTTGATGTGTTGGGCATCCCGGCCTGGGACCTGATGGTCCCGGCGGAATACCCGGACAGTCCGCAAGGGGGGTTTTACAAACATTTCCCGATTGCCCCGGTTTCGACTACCCGCGGTTGTCCTTATTCCTGTACCTTTTGCGGCAGCGCGGTGAATATGGGCAAGAAGTTGCGTCCCCGAAGCATCCCCATGGTGCTGAAGGAAATGCGCCTGCTTTACGACGATTATGGGGTGCGGGAGTTTCATATTATCGATGATATGTTCAACTACGATAAGCAGCGGGTGCTGGATTTTTGTAACGGCATCCGGGAACAGGGTATGGTAATCAGTTATACGTTTCCCAATGGGCTGAGGTTGAACCTCCTGGACCGTGAGATGTTGGAAATGATGAAAGAAACGGGCGCGTATTCTTTTAATGTGGGTATTGAAAGTGGGTCCCAGCGAATCCTGGACCGTATGAAAAAAGGCCTGACCCTGGAGTTGATCGAGGAGAAAGTGAACTTGATCGTAGAAACGGGTCTTGAGCCCTGTGGTTTTTTTATAATTGGGTTCCCTGGGGAAACGGTGGAAGATATTAGGGCCACTATTGCTTTTGCCCGACGGTTGAAATTAAAACGGGCGCATTTTAGTAATTTCCTGCCTTTGCCGGGCACTGAGGCGACGCGGGAGTTGCTGGAAAATAATGAGTTGGAAGAATTGGCCTGGGGGAATTTGTTTTATTCGAGAGTGCCTTACGCCCCGGAGGGTATGTCGAAGAAGGAATTGAAGTCGTGGCAGCGGCGGGCGTATTTTTCGTTTTATCTTCGGCCGGGGATTTTGTTTAAGATGTTTTTGGAGATCAAGAGTTGGAATCATTTCAGGATGACGGGTAAAAGGATATGGGATTATTTGTTTCGTGGATGAGCCTTCGGCCACCAGGGACCTTTTTGAAAAAAGGTCCCTGGACCCCCAAAAACTTTTGTTTAGTTTAACCAATGATAACAATGCAAAAGAAAGAAAAAATCGCCGTTGTCGGCGCCGGTGTGATGGGCCTTACCCTGGCTTACCGTTTGTTAAACCAGGGACACGACGTCACCATCTTCGAAAAAGACGACCGCACCGGCGGCATGTCGGCGTCATTCGACTTTGACGGCCTAAACATCGAACGATATTATCACTTCTTTTGCAAACCCGATGCCCCGGTATTCCAGTTATTAAAAGAACTGGGCATCGCTGATCTCTTAACCTGGAAAGAAACCAAAATGGGTTTCTTTTACGAAGGCAAACTCTACCCCTGGGGCAATCCCCTGGCCTTGCTGAAGTTCCCGGGATTAGGATTAATATCCAAAATTCGTTTCGGCTTGCAGGTATTCCTGTCTATTAAACACAACAAATGGGATAAACTGGACCGGTTGACTGCCGTGGAATGGATTAAACGTTTCGAAGGGGAGAAAGCATACCGGGTTTTATGGGACAGTTTGCTGCGTTTGAAGTTTCACAAGTTCAGGGAGGAATTATCCGCGGCCTGGGTATGGCGAAGGTTACGGCGCGTGGGAGTGTCGCGGAAAAATATGTTCAGCGAAACCCTCGCTTACCTTGACGGCGGCGTGACTAAACTCCTGGAGATGCTGGAGAAAAAGATAAAGGGATTAGGGGGGGAAATTTTCCTGGGGTCGGAAGTTACACATATATATATAGGTATGCCGGGAAACAAAATCACGGGGGTCAAAGTAAATGGACAAGAGATTCTTTTCGATAAGGTGATTACCACGATCCCGCTTCCTTATATTCCACAGCTTGCCCCCGGTTTACCCGTGGACGTGATCGAAAAATACAAACGGTTGGACAACATTGGGGTGGTGTGTGTGATTTTGGAGCTCAGCCATCCTTTAACCGAGAATTTCTGGTTGAATATCAGCGACAGCGTCATCCATTTGCCGGGGGTTATCGAGTTTTCCAATCTCCGGCCTTTTGAACAGAAGATCGTTTATTTTCCTTTTTATCTCCATCGGACGCATCCGTGGTTTTCAGAGTCGGACGCTTTTTTTATCGAAGCGGCGAAAGGGTATTGTAAGAGGATAAATAAGGAGTTTACCGGGGATTGGGTTTTAGGGGAGAGAGTGCATCGTTATGAGTATGCGCAGCCGGTGTGTCCGCCCGGTTTTTTGGATATGCTGCCGCCGGTGAAAACCGAGGTAGAGGGATTATATATCGTGGACACGTCGTATTATTACCCGGAGGACCGTTCATTGTCCGAGAGTATCCGGGCAGCGCAAGAATTGGCAAAGGAATTAGGTTTCCCGGTCAGTCCGGTTAATAATGCTTAATCTTCCCCCGCAATTTTGGCCAGATTTTTCCTTGCCTTATCCAGGTTAGGGTGTCCAGTCGGGAAGAGTTTTTCCATGATGACCACCGAACGTCGTGCATAGTCCAGCGCCCGGTCCAATTGCCCCAGAGCTTGATATATCGCCGATAAATTATGGTACGATGCGGCTAAGTCGGGGTGGACCGGATTCAACACGGATTCCTGGATTTTTAACGCCTTTTCCTGGTATTCCCGCGCCCGGTCCAAATGCCCCAGGGCTTTATATATCGTTGATAAATTGTTGTACGACGTGGCTAAATGGGGATGGTTTGGGGAGAACACGGCTTCCCAAATTTTTTGCGCCTTTTCCTGGTATTCCAGCGCCCGCTCCAATTGCCCCAGGGCTTGGTAGATCATCGCCAAATTGTTGTACGACGCGGCTAAGTCGGGATGATTTTGAGCCAAAACAGCTTCACGAATCTTCAGTACTTTCTCCTGGAATTCCAGCGCCTTTTCAAGTTGTCCCAGGTTGTTATAAATCGAAGAGAGATTGTTATAAGACAAAACCAATGACGGATGGTTGGCATCGAAAATAATCTCTTTAATTGCTAATGTCATTATTTGATATTCCAATGCCTTCTCTATATTCCCCATTCCATGATATACCGCCGATAAATTATTCGCCAGGTTTGCGATGAGTTCATCATTTTCTCGTATATGCGCCAATATCGATTCGGCCATAAGGGCGAACTCTCTTTTATCAAATGGATTATCGCCAGGCTCCAGGGTTAATTTGTTCCCGATTGCTGTTATTAAATCTTCACAGCGATCAATGCCGGGGGATACTTTATAGCGAATGACTTCCTGGATCACCGGGTGAACCAGGATTCGAAAACCATGCCTGGTTATCCATCCTTTTGTTATGAGTTGATTGATATTCTCCCGGGTTTCCAGGTTCACCCACTCACAGAAATCATTGATGTGAATATAAACCGCGGGAAGCACCGATAAATTCGCCAATATATAGAATTCATTTTCAGATATACCTGAAAGATCAAATATTGTCAGTAGATGATCAAACAAAGGTTTACGGTCCCTTTCATGCCAAAAAGTGCTTATAGGCTCATTGAAAATTTCATTAATATTAAATCCCTTTTGCTCCAATATCGCATACAACTGCCGGACGCCGATAGCTCTATTCCATGCCGTCTTGGCCAGTAATTCTATAGTTAACGGGTGATTTCCCGCTAACTCGATGATTTTTTTGACCTCTGCTTCACCTTCTCTGACGTTATAGTATTCATAAAACAAGTCCACGCAAGCCTCAGCGTTTAACCCCCCAAGGGTGAACGTTAGGAAGCCGTCAACCTGTGCACGAGAATTGACGATTACTTTAAAATTCCCCGGTAACGAAACAATGGTATCCAGGTCATTATCATTGGGGTTATTGATGTTGTCGAACACCAGGAGGATTTTCCCTTCCAGCCGTTTCAAATAAGATACGATCTTATGGAACCGCTCATCCGGGGTATCGGTTTCCTGGATACCGGGGATTTCAACAGTGACACTGGTGAGAATTGATTCTTTAATGGAGGCGATGCCGTCGATCCATCCGGCATAGTTGTAATTATAGTATTGATCCAGGAAAAATTGTTTGCATAATTCCGTCTTTCCGATTCCGCCCAGACCGTTGACCATTAGTTTATTGTTTATGTTTTCCAGGTGCTCTTCTATAGCCTTGAGCTCATTTTTACGCCCGATGAACTTAACTTTTCGAGGTGGGAAATTTGTTAGCAAGCATGTATCACCTGTTTTGTCGCCTTTTTTTACCCCCCGCCGTTCTTTTCTTTTAACAATGACTTTTACATAGCGAGACTTTCGGTTCTGATAGAAAATCGCAGGCGCTAAAGCCTTTTTTTTCAATTCCTGCTGGATTCGACGGATACCTTTCCCGGCGCGTTCAACAATACCGTACAGGAAGAAGACCGTTGAAATCTCTTTATTTATCGGAAGGGATAGATTGATTTCTTCGAGATGATCTAGAGAAATTTCGTCAGGGAAATTACCGGGGTTTACTATCTCCAGTCGGTCCGGGTATAATTCCACCTGGATATTAGAGAGAATATTATCCCCATAATCCCGGTGAACAAAAGCATTGGCAAGCAATTCCCGGATAACCGCCAGGGGAATTTCATAATCTTCGGCTTCCCGGGTATAGACATCCCTGATGAGATAGAGGTTCTTTTTCAAATGGTCTACTATTGCGAAGTACTGCTCTAAAAGGTTGCCGTTAACGGCTATGTTAATGATTGGTTTTGATATATCTTCGGTTTCAAATACGAAAAATTTTGCAGGGGTTGCGGTTTGACACACCTCGGGGATATTTTTCCCAAAGCATAAATATGTTCCTTTTAACAGGTATTTATCCGCCATCATCAAATGAAAATGGTTTAACTTCTTTTCAAGGGTGTCCATATTTTTCCCGATAAACTCCACTATTACCCGCTCCTGGTTCATAAAATTCAGCAACCGATCCGAATCAAGGTCTGTTAATTTTTTACCTTGCAGTGGATGTGACGTACTGCTATGCCGGTTACTGACGATCTGCCTGGTTTCCGCAAGAAAAGTCTCAAATTCGGACTGCCCCTGATGATGCGTTGGGAAATTATTTTTTAAATATAACAATATATCCCTTGATAAGATATTTTCAAGACGGTCGATGGTATCGAATTCATTGATCAATATCCGTTTATCGCTTTCGATTGAATTCTTTAATTCAAGAATTTCTTTGAATTTTTCGACTTCATCTGTCTTACCTGGTGAATACCCTGTTTTAAAGTATACAAATACCTTTTTGCCCAGTTTAAGAGCCAGGTGAAGCTCAGCCAGGGTAAAGGTCCCCACTTTTGAGTAAAAAAGAACAATCACCGGATTACATTTTTTCAAAAGTTCATCGATTTTATCCTGGATGGTGGGCGTATCGACACTGCCGCTTTCCATATCGGTCTCATATCTCACCGGTTCTATATGAACATCTATGATTTTTTGGAGATAATTCAAAACCGAGGCGGCTCGTTCTCTTTCATGATGAAGTTCGGCTGAGGATGCGATAAAAGCTCTCAATCGAATTTTGAAGTTGTTGTCTGCCCCTGATTCCGTTAAATCCACCAGTTAAAAGCTCCTTGAATTAACGGACTGCTTATAAATATTCCCCCTATTATCAACGAATTTATTTAAGATGATCTGGGTTTCAACGATCTTGTTTTTTCCTCTTTTCTTATTTCTCACGATTACACCAGGGGGGGTGACGCCTTTGGGAGATGAAGAAACACTTTGGAATTCACTTCCCAGGATTTGCCGGATTTCGCTGTGATGTTCGATGAAATCTTCAAGGTCCCAAATAAGGCCAGGGTTTTTCTCCAGCGCCTGGTTGATGATATATGATAGAGCAATGAAATCGCCATCTTTCAAGGATGAGTCGATTTGGGCTAATTTTATTTTCAGGTATTCGGCTGTTATTTTGCCTTTTTCTTTCATCAGTTCCCGGCGAATAATTTCAGCCAGGCGTTCTTTTTTTTTGTCACTCATACCGAACCTCCAGCGGTATATTTATAGCACAAAAAACAATTTTTGTCTATTCTTTTGAAAAATGATATACCCCCACATGTCATTGGCATATTCTTACCTGCTCCTTTTTTATCCGCCGATGAAAGAATTGGTAGACGGTTTATATATTATGGACACGTCGTATTATTACCCGGAGGACCGTTCATTGTCCGAGAGTATCCGGGCAGCGCAGGAATTGGTAAAGGATATTATTTAAAGCCTTACTGAGCCCCTCTGCCCCCACTGCGCCCCCATGCCGGGGGTCCCGATTAGTAGAACTGTACCGGAAGACTTACCTTTTGCACAGCGTCAGGCTCAGAGCCGCTGCTTTTTTTAAAAAGCCTTGATTATTCACGCGGGGAGGATTGAATGGGGGCAAAAGCCTTGCGCTCCTCAGGCTAACCCTTGCGCTACCCAGGCTAAGCCTTGCGCGGCCCGGGCTGCTGCGAAAATAGCCACAAAGGCGCCAAGACACCAGGAATTTTTTACCAATGCTTTTCTCTGATCTTCTTCTCTTCTTCGCTTCTTCTCTTCTATTTTTTCCCCTTTGTGCCTTTGTGGCTATTTTCATAGCAGGAGTTGCAAAAAAGCCACCTGCGTATTATAATTAAGCCATGGATAAAAATAAATTTGAATACAGGCAATTGGTGGCTTTTATTAACAGGGAAAGTGAATTAAGAGATTTAAGAACCTTCATCAATAAGGAACCTTCGGAAATTCTTTTTCTTCATGGTCCCAAATCATCAGGCAAAACTACCCTGCTCTATAAATTTTTCGCCCAAATCCAGAAAAAACAAAAACTGGATGTCAAATTCCTGGACCTGCGCGAAACCTTCACCAACGTTTACGAAGATTTCCTGAAAACCTTTTTCCGCGTCGAAACCCGCGGCGAAAAAAAGGCAACTCTGGCGTCCAATATCAATATCGGTTTTTTCAAAATCGATGCCGCGGTAGAAAAGAAAATCCTTGAAAAACGGGCCGACCCCTTTAAAGTTATGAAAGCGGAACTCCTGAAACTTACCCGGAAGGGCATTAAGCCGGTTTTGATCATTGATGAACTCCAGGCCCTGGAGAAAATATACCTTGATAATGACAAAGAACGCCAATTGATCACGGCATTGTTCAATTTTTTCGTGGCCATGACCAAGCAGGCCCACCTGGCCCATATTATCATTGCTTCCTCGGATGGGTATTTTTTGAATACCGTTTATATCGATTCAAAACTCAAAAAATGTTCAACCTTTTATAAAGTGGATTATCTTATGAAGAAAGATGTCATGGAGTGGCTGCTGAACCTGGGAAAATACTCGAAAATAAAAGATTATACCCTGACCGAAGCAGACGCTGAAAAAATCTGGGATACCGTGGGCGGCAGTATGTGGGAAATCCAGGATATACTTTCTCAACTGTTCGAGCAGTCTATTGATAACGTATTGGCCGGTTATAAACAAAAGATGTTGGGTATGATCACGTATTACGTGGTTCAGAAGGACCGGGAAAAACGTGAAAATATATTAAAACGGTTTATCCATGATGAAAACCTGTGGGTAATCGATACCGGCGAAGGGGACGAAGTAATACTAAAGGATATGGTGAGCAACAATATCCTTTATTTCGACCCTACGCGGGCGGTTTACTATCCCCAGGGCAAAAGTTACCACTGGGGAATCCGCATGTATTTTGAAAGACTGAAATCAAACCAGGGGAAAAATTAGTCTTTTTTGATTTATCCTTTTTAAGAACCAGGCTTATGCCCATTTGAAGGAAGCGGTGGATGAAATTCGCCGCACCGGGCAATATGTTTTTCGTCGCGATAAAGAACGTTTCATCGGGTATATCAGTCACCATTTACGGCAAGTAAAAGGCAAGCAAGCCCGGAACTCTAAAAAGAAACAGCAGGAGGGATAGGGACAGGCGAAAGAATTTCACCTGTCCCTCTTTTTCAAAGTTCACTGAATAGGTTATAAGTTGGAGATTTTTGTTACAAAGGCATCATAACCGCCGTTATAAATTAAATCCGGCCCTACGATTACCGGGAACAGGGGGTCGCTGAATTGAGTATCCCCCGTCACATATGCGTTGCCATAGGCATCCACGGCGATTCCATTGCCATAATCATCCCCGCCGCCCCCAATATACCCGCAGTGGTTAAGATCGGTTCCATCGGCATTGACCTGTGCAACAAACGCATCCCCATTCCCATTATAATTAACGCAACTAGGCGGCCAATCGATCACCCGGAAAGTGGTTTGGTCGGAATAAGTATACCCGGTTACATAGGCGCAACCCGAGGCGTTCACGGCGATCCCAGTGCCATAATCATCCCCTGAACCCCCGATATAACCGCAGTATACCAGTTCGGTTCCAGTGGGGCTGACTTTTGCCACAAAGGCATCAGTGTTCCCATTGGCGCTTGAATCAAAACTGCCGTCTGTCACCGGGAAACCTTCTGCTTTGGAGGATTCAGCCGAACCCGTCACATAGGCGCAACCTGAACTGTCGACGGCAATTCCATTGCCAGCTTCATGACCACCGGAACCCCCGATATACCCGCAGTACACAAATTCGGATCCATCGGCATTTATCTTGGCCACAAAGGCGTCATAATTACCCCCCATGAATGTCTTACCCGGCCCTACGTACACAGGGAAATAGGGGTAAACAAATTCATTGGAGTGTGTTCTCCCGGTTATATAGGCGCAGCCCGAAACATCCACCGCGATCGCGTTGCCATAATCCTGCGATGCACCCCCTATATAGCCGCAATAATTGATAACAGGGCAGCCATAAACGAAAATCGCCGGGTCGAGGACCAGGGTCTGAGCCGGGTCATATTTTCCTACTGAAAATCCATAGGTCACACCCCGGTATCCGGGGTTTTCTTTTCACCCTTCCCTTTTTCAAAGGCATATTTTAACGCTACGCTTTCGCGTTTCCCGGCGATTTCCTGCCAGGCTTCCGGGGTGTCATCGATTAACCCACCCAATGGGGTTTGTACTTCCAGTTGACCTTTATTGTTTTCTTTTACACTTTCCGCGCCGCGGTAAGTCAGCTTGATTTGAGCGGGATCGGCCCCGGGATGCACGATGAACTCGTACTTCATCCGGTTCACGGTTCCGTAATAAACCAGGTCGATGCCCCTCCACAGCTCACGGTACAGGATTTTCGAGGCCGCCTGGAGACCCGCTTTCCACTGTTCGGGTTTCCCGTTGAAATAGGAAACCACTGTTGCGCTCTTTTCCAGGCATTCCGGCTTCACATTCTTCCTCGCCCCCACAAATTCCATTTTGACGATCCAGCGCTGCGAAGGTTTTGAAGAATCTTTTAATTGTTTGGTCCCGGGAAATCCCTGTTTTAATTTGTCACCGGGCCCCGGTTTGGGAGTTTCCGGTAGACTAACCAGCGAATAGATCAGTCCTTCCGAAGTAAAATAAACGGCTTTATCTTCGCCCTGGACATAATAATATACCTGTTTGTCCATCTGCCCTTTATTGGGAATAAAAAACAGCGGCATTTTGCCGTAATCTTTATCAATTTTTACATTGGCTTGATTGCCTCCACCGTTTGCGTCCAGGGACAAAACATTCCCTTTCTGCGCCCGGAAGTCGGATGATGAAACCGCAATAAAGCTTACAATCAGCATCATTAACACTAACCACCTCTTATTCATGGATTTTCCTCCTTTTTTTGCCTTATTCAACATATTAATCTTATCTATGGCAATTGTCAATAATAAACCGGGACAATCTTGATAGTGTCCGCCCGGCTTTTGTTTTGAATTTTAAATATTTGAATTTGGGATTTGTTTGTAATTTGTGGTTTGTAATTTGTGATTTCCCGGCAAGCCAAGCATTTTTGGTTCCGGCTCGACCGGGCTATGGCACAAAGAAACACCAGGAGGTTTACCCAAATAAATCCGAATGTGATACGGGTTCCAGGCCCTTCCCTTTCCTGGCCGCGGTCATTGCTTTCTGAGTTACCTGGTTTGGATATTTTATAACAAAAGGTAACGCTTTATTGGCAATCACCTGGTATAAAAAAAGTCGTATTCCCTCGCTTATAGTCAATCCCATACTATTCAGGATATGGTTTGCTTCATCTTTTATTACAGGATCAATCCGCGATCTAACTATACTCTCAGCCATTTTTACCTTCTTTTTAAGTGTGGCTACATCGGAGCCATTACAATTATACATAAAAAGAGAGCATTGTCAAATTTTTAGAAAGTCGTTAGGTGAGGATACGGGACAGGCCGATTTTCACCCCTGCCTTGCGCTACCCGACTCCACCCTTGCGCTCGTCAAGCCAAGCCTTGCGCGGCCCAGGCTGCTGTGAAAATAGCCACCAAGACACCAAGACACCAAGAATTTTTTTATAATAAACCTCTTGGTGTTCCTTGGTGCCTTCGCACATGCGTGCCTTGGCGGCAACATTTTCATAGGCTGCCGTCAGTCCCTGAACTTCCCGCGATAGTGAAATAATCGTTACCGGCATCGCTTAGATTTAAACCCACGTCCACACTGGTTATTTTTATTTTATATTTGGTTCCCCGTGGAATATTCGCGGGTATGGTCCAGGTATATTTCCCAGTCCCGGCGGGCGCGCTTGCACATATCACTGTTTTCAATACTGTTCCCTTGTACAATTCTATCTTTACATTGTCGATGCCGCCGGAACGCCAGGTGATGTCAACACTTTGTTTCACTTTCCAGTTTTCGCCCCCGTTGGGTGAAATCAAGGCGATGGAAGCGGCCGGTTTTATAGAGAACGTTTTGGATAAATCTTTCGCGATAACTCCCGGATCGATGCAGGTCACTTTCACCTGGTAATCGGTGCCAGCAGGCATTCTATCCGGTATCGTCCAGCTATAAGTGTGCGAGGCAGCCGGTAGGGAAGACGCAAGGACGGTAAAGGATTTTCCGCCTTTATAGAGTTCGATTTTGACATTATCGATTTCAAAAGAGTCCCATGAAATGGTACAGGCTGCTCCCATCTTTATATTGGCGCCCAGGGCGGGCGCGGTTACTTTAACGCTTCGCGCCTTGAGATCGAACCCGGTTTTCAGGTTATCGGGTTGAAATTGCATTGACCCGGCTGTGTCGTACGTTTTGCCGGTGGTACTGTTTATTAATTTGAATTTGATTGTTTCTCCACCGGTATTGCCCAGGATGGTAGCGAAATAAGACCCGTCGGTTTTAACCGGGCTGAGGGACCTGCCGTCGCTTACTCCTTTTGACCCATAACTCCCCAGGTAATAACCGGTTTTATTGACGGGCTTTCCTTCAAGATAGACTTTCCCAACGGCCACCATGTTATACTGGTTGCCTTTAATAACAGGCCAGGAAACCGCCTGTGTTTTCGTCGCGGTTGCTTTCCCTCTGGCTTGATCGG
>Ga0315278_10000063_pt1 | contig 85695 bp, 57 predicted proteins | sample YL17G06_0_MG_FD_203880 | JGI IMG/M metagenome (GOLD analysis project Ga0315278, IMG submission 203880) | Sediment microbial communities from Yellowstone Lake, YNP, Wyoming, USA - YL17G06_0 | ecosystem: Environmental > Aquatic > Freshwater > Lake > Sediment | place: USA: Wyoming | collected... | reverse complement strand
ATATTTTAGATTAAATGTCAACATCTGATCCACACTTAGATCATAGATATCCGATCCCAAAAATTCAGTTCCACTGTGTGGCGTTCCAATTGTAAATATTTTTTTTATTTTTTTTGCAATTTCAGGATATGCATTAACAAATGCCCGCATAACAACCCCACCTTCACTGTGGCATATGAATGTAATTTCTGGACTGCCTTGTTTCCATATGTTGATGTTGTCTATCAATGCCTCCGTGTCGGAAGTATATTGATCCAAAATTTGAAATGCTTCTCCTACTTTTGTTAAGGGAGGTTTATAAACGTGATTTGGCGTAAAAACAATATAGCCCCGCTTTAACAACTCTTGTGCCCACAGATTCCAAGTTTCCCATCCTGACCTAATTCCATGAACCATAAATATAGGGGAAGGGAAATCAATATATAGAGTATTTGAACCTTGTTGAATTCTGATCGTTCCATTTCTTTGTGAAGTCCTAGGGGTTTTATTCCCCTGGGGAGGTGCGGTATCTCCGTTGTGAACGTTGATATAATCGTTATATACCAGATCCACGTCTACAGTGTAAGTCTCTCCAATTTTAAAAGAAAATCCATCAAAGTTGAAAGAGCCATCTCCATTTATTTCTCTTTTGACATCACCAATTTTAACTTTAGAACCTGAGAAAGCCTTTATCGCGCTTATTTCACCGTTTGAATTTTTAATCCATAATCTCCCGGACAATGAAGCGGTAGCAGTGCCAGTCGTCGTAAACCTTTCATTCGCACCATACGAAGTTCCTTTGCTATTGGTGGCATAGGCCTTGACATAATAGGTTGTATTTGCAGTTAGCCCGGTTATAGTGCTGGTGAAACTTCCCGTCCCCGTCCCATTGGTGGTTTTTGAATTATCGATTGTGGGATTTATTGCCTTACTCCAACAGACGCCCCTGGCTGTGACAGGAGAACCTCCATCCGATGTAACATTACCACCGCTGATGGCACTATTCGATGAGACTGAAGTTACGGTATTAGTGGTTACGCTTGGGAAACTTCCACCGCTTTCAGTTTTAAACTCCACATTCGCACCATAGGCCGTGTCTACGCTGTTTGTGGCATAAGCTCTGACAAAATATGTTGTGTTTGGACTCAATCCGGTAATACTGCTGGTAAAGGTCCCAGTTCCACTTCCATCATTGGTTTTTGAATTGCCGGTGGTAGGGTTTGACGTCGTGCTCCAACAAACGCCCCTGGCGGTTACAGGAGTTCCACCATCCGATGTGACGTTACCACCGCAGACAGCGCTGTTCGAAGTGATTGAAGATACAGAGTTGGTCGTTATTGTCGCCTTTGCGGTTGTCGGGTTTGTAGTAAAATCCACGTTTGGGCCGTATGCAGTTCCTATGCTGTTTGTGGCATAAGCTCTGACAAAATATGTTGTGTTTGGACTTAAGCCGGTAATATTGCTGGTAAAGGTCCCAGCTCCGCTTCCATCATTGGTCTTGGAATTGTTGATCGTAGGAGATGATGAAGTACTCCAACAGACGCCCCTTTGCGTTACAGGAGAACCTCCATCTAATGTGACATTACCGCCGCTGACGGCACTATTTGATGTAACTGAAGATGCAGAATAGGTGGTTACGGTTGGTATAGTAATATGTGTAGTGAAGTTTACATTCGAACCATAAGAGGTTCCTAAACTATTTGTGGCATAAGCCCTGACAAAATATGTTGTGCCTGGATTCAACCCGCTAATATTGCTGGTAAAGCTACCTGTTCCACTTCCATCATAGGTCCTGGAATTACCGGTTGTAGGATATGATGACGTGCTCCAACACACTCCCCTTTGCGTTACACTCGAACCGCCATCCGATGTGACATTACCACCGCAGACAGCACTGTTTGAAGTGATGGATGACACGGAGTTAGTTGTTACTGTCGGGGTTGTTGTGGATACTGGATTAACGTAAATTTGTCGTGTATATAGATTGTTAGTTTCATTGGATTCACTAATATTATTATCCGTATCGATTTCAAATCGTATGGTGTGCCATCCTGAACTTGTAAATATCCATTGTGAATCCAATAGGTTATAATAATAATTTGCAGCAAGTGAAGTAGAGTAATAACTTTGATTTATTCTGACTCCTGTCGAATCATCCCAAATTTCCATATAAAACCCTCCATTAGTTGCGCCATTACCCATATTCCACACCGAACAATCAATGAATACGGTTTGGTTGGCATAAATTGTATTATCGGTATTGGTGCCGCTAACACTTGATACAAGGATCTTATTAGCCCATCCTGATGGTTGATAAGGAGTCAGATCGGGAGTGGGTTGTTGATTAACGTAAACAGTACGGGTATATTCGTTATTATTTTCGTTGGATTCATAAACATTATTTAGTGAATCGAGTTTTAATCGTACCAAATGCTCTCCTGCCTCTGTAAAAGTATAGAAATGATCTCTACCCTTGAAATAATAACCTGCATACAGTGGACTGGACCAATATGCATCAATAAAAACGCCTTTTTCGTAACTTCCAGTTTTCTTTTCGTACATGCTGACATAAAACCCTCCTGTTATATCTGCATTTCCCATATTTTTTGCGCCATAATCAATATATACAGGTTGATTAACATATATTGGATCGTCTGTCTCAGTGCCGGGAGTGTTGGAAAAAATTATCGTGTTAGACAGTCCAGCGGGTTGATAGGGTGCTAAATCCGGGAGTCCCGCTTGAATTATTAAAACATCTTGATCACTTGGCCGTTCGCCGTCATTAATCTCAAGGGCTGTCAAATGTCCAGGATCAACTATTTGAGATGAGTTCTTGTCACCTGGTTGATCGTAATCCAGAAATAAATATTTCAAGCTTTTGATTTCATCTAATTGGAGAGGGATGCCGCCGATCAGATGGTTGAGGTGCAAGTCAAGATGTTGTAATTCACTGAGATTGCCTATCTGAGTGGGGATAAAACCGTTCAGTTGATTTTCAGGTAATTTTAAGGCTATCACATTATCGCCTGAAAGCGTCACCCCATACCAACTTCCTTCAGTCCCCGGCATAGCAAAACCATCGGTGCTCAAAGGTGGAGTTTTCCACCCACTCTTATGGGTCCAATTGTCTCCGTTGGTGCTATTATACAACGCAATCAATGCCGCACGCTCTGACGCCGGTATTGCACCGTGGATAAACCCTGAAAACTGTAAAAATATAAATACAAATATAACCAAGATTATTCGTTTTTTCATTATACTCTCCTTTTCATTTTAATTGCCTAAGCGCCTCTTCCTTGCCCAGATTCTGTTTTTACTACCACATCTTCTTTTATCGATTCCAATGTTTTCTCTATCCTGGAAATCTTTAAAATAACCTTATGCAGTCCAAAATAGAGCCAGGCAAATATAAGCCCGGAAATGAAGCCGGCAAAACCCAACAAAATCAGTACACCATCTACCCTATATCCTTCGGATGCTTTATTAAATAATAGTATCGCCAGAATGGCTCCCGTAATAATATTTATCCACCCCCCCACCGATAGATAACCGCCATAATCATCTATAAGTGCTACCTCCCCAACCGGCTCTTCTTTTTTCATGCCGGAACCTATGCCAAACCCGCAGTTGAAGCAAAAATTTGCTCTTTCGGGTAATTCTTCATTACAATTTGAACACTTCATGATTCCACCTTTTGTTCACGTTACTCAAAAGAAAAAGAGGGACGTCTAATCGTACCAGTAAACGGCGTCCCTCTTTCCCTTTCATTTCTCTTTTAACGGGTTAGCTGTTGCCGACTTTTTCAAGTAACTTCATTTTGAATTCGTTGAAAACCTTATCCGCTTCTTCCTTTACACCCGTCCCAAAATTTCCGCCTACCAAAATCTCAATTTCTAATTTTTTCCCAGAGTCTAATGCCTTGACCCCAATCGTCCTTGAAGCGACTTTCCCATATAAATAAAGAGAGCCATCGTTTGATCCTGAGGAAAGGGTTATAATCCCTTGTGGAACATCGAGCCCGGAAACCTTCAAGGACATGGATTTGCCGACATCTTCGATTATAGTCAAGATATCCGCCCTTGAATTATCAAGAGCGATCGCATATTTTCCTTGAAAACTATACACTTTACTCAAAGCGCCAATAGCTGTGCAGGACGTCATCGTTATACTTGCTAAGAGTAGCGCACATATAAAAACCAGTTTTCGATTGGATTCAATAAAATGAATCATTTAATGCCTCCTTTATTTACTTAACATGAAGGTTAATCCGATCTCGCCACCTATCCCGGTCCAACTGCCAAGCACAGAATAATGACCTTTCAGGCATAAAGCAAGCTTCTTTGACAGATAATACCTTGCTCCCAGGATAGGGCTTAGAAAAAGACCGGATGATCCTGCATCGCTCCATGTAGTATCACCGATATCCCATGACCAGGAAAAGATTGAATAGCCAACGCTTAGCCCGGCAAAAAAGTCAAGCTTTTCCGCCTGGATATTGGTAAAGTGATAATATGCTTCAGCAGAGGGTGTAATAAGCGTTTCAGAAATTTTGACATCAAGAAACTCGTCACTCCAGAAGGCAAACATACAACTGCCGCCTATTCCTATATTATCTGTCACGGCATACTCGACACTTAGTCCCAGGTTGGGCGCATAGGAATAATAGGCAAACTGGGGGGTTAAAAACAGTTTCCCTTTGCTAAATTCCTGTTCACCGGCAAAAACCGACGTAACCAACGACAAGATACATAATACAAAAATGAATCGTGATTTCATTTTAACTTTCTCCTTTTTAGTTTTAATTTATGCCCATAAGATAACATAACTTTTCAGGTTACTGGTTTAATTTTATAATAACGTATCTTTTTCCTTAAGACACCGCATTCCCTTATGAGATCAATATCGAGGTATACATTTTTATAAAAACGGATAGTTTTAGGGGGAAATGGAATGATGAACGATGAATGATGAATGATGAATGATGAATGATGAAAAAAAAAAAGGAAGCGCGGAAGAGCGGAAGAGAGGAAGAGCAGAAGAGGAATTTCTCGTATTACCACGAATAAAAAACATTCGTCCACTGATTACACTGATTTCACAGATTATTTTCCAAACGAACCCCCTGAGGGTTGAATTTTTCATTGTTTGTGCTATTATTATATATTAGTTAAAGGAGGCAGCGCATGCCACAGACAACAAGCATGACCATCCACTTACCGGTGGATACCAATAACCGCCTGGAAGCCCTGGCAAAAGTGACTCATATACCGCGGAACGATATTGCCGCCCGTGCAATTGCCGAATACCTGGATTTGCAAGAATACCAGGTCAGGTCTATAAAAGAAGCCGTTGAAGAAGCGGATTCTCCGCATGCGAAATTCCTGGAACATGCCGAGGTAGTTGAACGGTGGAAGAAAATGGCCTAAAAATTCATGAAGAAGAAATGGTTCAACTCTTCCCACCCTCTTTTTCCCCATCTGTGTAAATCCGTGTAATCAGTGGACAAAAAAATCTTCGTGATAATTCGCGTAATTCGTGGGCAAAAGGATTAATTTTTTACTGGATTTCCCAGGGGTAAAGGAATTCACGGCTTTTGTCGATCTTGCCGTCGATCGCTATAACATTTAAATGACAGCCCGGGTACTGGTTTTCAAAATAATTAAATACCAATGGCTTGCCGGGATACTTGCTTTTCACTTCAAAACCCAAAAGGCTGTCCCGCACAACAATAAAATCAATTTCCTGCTTATTGGTGGTCCGCCAATACCTGAGCCGGTCTTTCCCGAAAGTTTTAACCAATAACGAGCCTACCCCTGTCTCTACGGTCTTACCGTCAGGATTAATATCCTGGTCCCCAAACCTCAATATGCTCATAATACCGGTATCGTAAAGAAATATCTTGGGGACTTTTTTCAATTCCGTCTTTATATTGCGGTAAAACGGCGGGACCCTGTAAACGACGTATGTGTTCTCCAGCAAAAAAATATAATCGTTAACGGTTTCCTTGGACATTCCCAGGTCATTGGCCGCGTTTTCTACCACCAACATTTCCCCGCTCAGATCGGCAAGATAACGGAGCAGGTTATTGAACTTGTCGATATTCCTTATCTCGCCAATGTCCCTGATATCCTTTTTTAAGTATAGATCGATAATGTGCTTGAGGTAATTGATTTTTTTTGCGGCAGAGTTGATTTTCGTCACCTCAGGGTAAGCGCCGTATTTCAAATACTCCAGGAACAAAGGTTTTATTTTTTCATTCAACTCTTCTGGGTACTTACTTCTTATGTTTCCTTCCCAGTCTTTGAACAAAAGGAATTCCTCGAAATCAAGGGGATAGATGGTAAAGATAAATATCCTGCCCACCAGGGAATCTTTAAATTTCTTCTTGATGTCGAACGTCGATGAACCGGATACGATAAGCTTAATCCTTTCGGAGTGATGGTCGCACAAGAGTTTTATTACTGGGGCCGGGTTGTCCAGGTATTGAATTTCATCGATAAAGAGATAGACCTTTTGTTCGCCCCCGTATTTGAAATCGATATACTGCAAAATAGAGTCTACCCCCTGGTTACAGACTTTCAGCAGCGTAAAATCTTCGAGGTCCATGTAGACCAGTCTTTCTTTTTCGATGCCTTTATCTTCAAGTTCCTGCATCAAGAGTTTCATAATGGACGTTTTGCCTACCTGTCGTGCGCCTAGAAGCACGATGCTTGCCTTCTCGTCCATATACTCCATGATCTCCGGTAACATTTTCCGTTTAATAATCATATTGTCTCCTTATAGAATTCGAAGAGTATACCCGTCGAATTATATAAGATTTCGAAGAGTATACTCTTCGAATTATATAATATTTCGTCGATTAAGTAAAGTTTTTCTTCGCGTTTTTCGTGTGTTTCGCGGGCAATAAAAAAACAAGCAAGTGCGGAAAAACAATCTGTGTAAATCAGTGTAATCAGTGGACCCCTGTTTTGAAAAATCCGAAGCACAAAATCCGAAACTCGAAACAAATCCAAAATTCAAAGGTTCAAAATTAAAAAACAAAAGCAATTTGCCGCTCTTCCTTGTTTTTTTCCTTCTGATTTTCTCCGCTCGTTTTCTTTTTTTCTTCCCTTACCTTCTTACCCTCTTAATTTCTCACCTTCTCACTTTTAAATGACCAATGACTACTGACCATCCTCCATCTTTTCTTCATCATTCATCATTCATCATTCTATTCCCACTACCCAGGTATTTGCACATTGGGTTTCCAGGCTTTCGGCCACTTTTACACTGTCTCCCGGAAGGCTTCCGTAACACTCTCCAATTTTTTGGTTCTTTCTCAAATTGAATAGGTAAAGCCAATTTTGTATAGTCTGATTTTTACCCCTTGAATCCTTATGCCGCACCTTCCGGCATATATATTAATCCTGCCTGCCTACATTTCATAGCTTATCGAGCTTATATCGATCCTTTGAGGGGCGCGATCAACTCTTTTTGCACTTATTCTCCCTTTCGGAGCGCCGACCTCACCCCCTTAAAGGTCCTGTATCAAGCCTTTTTGCTATTGTATCACCCCTTCTTACTATTATCTCACTCCTTCGAGCCCCTGTACCACCTCTCAAAAAAGTTACCAAAAAAATTTTTAGGGATGGTATCGATCCTGAAAGGACTGATACCGATCCTTTGGGAATCGAATTAACCTCTATAAGGATTGAGATCGATCCTTGTAGATGTAAATTCCCATTCCCCAGGGGAATGATATAATACCTTCGACGGCTGATATAATAGAAAAAAGGAGTGATCCAGGCGCTCAAAGGATTCAATTAATAGTTCTAAGGGTTGGAATAGGGGCTCGAGGCATCGATGCACCGGCAAAAAAAGGCATTACCCATACAAAGTGAGAAAGAACCAATTTCTAAAATTGAATGGTCATACCACCTGGGGGTTGAATTTTTCATTGTTTGTGCTATTATTATATATTAGTTAAAGGAGGCAGCGCATGCCACAGACAACAAGCATGACCATCCAGTTGCCGGTGGATACCAATAACCGCCTGGAAGCCCTGGCAAAAGTGGTTCATATAACGCGGAACGATATTGCCGCCCGTGCAATTGCCGAATGTTTTTTGTTTTCGTGTGTTCTGTGTGTTCCGTGGGCAAGTATAAAACGGGCTGGTATTCAATAGGCGAGAGCATACTCCAGGGATTAAAGTTTAATCTACGGAGATGAACCTCTTATATCCCGGCTATTAAACTTTCATAGCCAGCTATGAACATCTTATATCCCGGCTATTAAACTTTCATAGCCAGCTATGAACACCTTCTATCCCGGCTATTAAACTTTCATAGCCGTCTATGAACCCCTTATACGCTGGGTATTAAACTTTCATTGCCGTCTATGAACATCTTATATCCCGGCGATTAAACTTTCATAGCCGCCTATGAACACCTTCTATCCCGGCTATTAAACTTTCATCTCCGTCTATGAACACCTTATATCCCAGCTATTAAATTTTAATCTACGGAGATGAACTACTTATACTCAAGATGATGAATGATGAATGATGAAAGGGAAAAAGAGGGAAGAGCGGAAAAAACAATCAGTGTAAATCCGTGTAATCTGTGGACCCCGCTGTAATAGAACGATGAATGATGAATGATGAATGATGAAAGTTGCAAGGCATTTGGGGCAAATGCCACAGCGGCTGAGGCAAAATGCTCAGAGGACCACGGACGTTGAAAAGACAGAAGTTGGGAAGTTAGGAGGTTAAGAAGGCAAGAATAATCAGGGAGAAAAGCATTGTTCCACTGTATACACGATTAAATCGATTAACACGGATTTTTTAAGTATAAAAAAACAAATTTTTGGAGAACTTCCATTGAAAAAAAACGCGAAGTATATTATACTACCTGTGGTTAGTAAGGAGTATAAAATGAGTGTTTTAGTAAAAGAAAGCCTATCAAAGAATGTCGATCGAAATTTGCACGGGATAAATGGGTATGTCGATTACCGGAGACTTCGTGAACAATTAGGTATTAGATCGATAAAACTTGCTAAAGCCATTGGAAAAACCCAGCGATATCTCCAGAAAAACCCTCAAGCAGAGGGTATCCAAAAAGAATTAAGAAAACTGGCTTACCTGATGGTTCTCTTAAAAGAAATGCTTGGGTCCAGGGAAGAAATTTCAATTTGGCTGAATTCGCCTAATCCTGACTACGAAGGTTTAACCCCACTCGAAATAATTACACAAGGGAAAATCGATTCGCTCACAAGATACCTTGAAGATATCCAGAAAGGCTCTCTTACTTAATGATACCATATAACGAACTAAAATCTACTCTTGAAACTATTCCCGGGATTGCCATCAAGAAATCCTACTACAGGTTAATGGGGGTAAAATACTTAAAAAATCCATTAAGCGCGTTGGGATCTAAATTTTCCGGCGGTCGATATAACCACATAGGGCAATTTGAGGTGCTTTATCTTGCGCCGGATCCAAAAACTGCGGTAGAGGAGAACTTAAAAAACATTAATTTTCGATTTCCTCCAAAATCTATTATTACCATTGATGTTGAAGTCCAGAGTATTATTAATTTAAAAGATAAAAAACTGATAAATATTCTGGGAATCGATAGAGATCGATTATTTTCTCCCTGGAGACAAATTCAGGACATTGATCACAAACTAGCTTACACTCAAGTCTTAGGCCAATTGATATACGATTCAAAACTATTTGAAGGCATCCTATATCCTTCAGCCAAAGTAAAAGGTAAATATAACCTTGCCATTTTCCCCGATAGATTAAAGAAGGGATCAAATATTAAAGTCTATGACCCGGATAAAATATTAGAGCAAGTTATAAAAGGTCAATCGGACCCCAGAGAAAGTTTATTCAAGGTTTTTGAGTAAAATCTCCAGATATATGACTTGCCCGGAATAATCATACTTACTCCTTATAGAATTCGAAGAGTATACCCGTCGAATTATATAAGATTTCGAAGAGTATACTCTTCGAATTATATAATATTTCGTCGATTAAGTAAACCCGCCCGAAGGGCAAATCACAAATTACAAATCACAAATTACAAACAAATTCCAAAAGGCAATGAACAAAAAAACAAAACAAACAAAACAGCCCACAGAAAAGCAGAAGTTGAGAAGTTGAGACAGATTTTTTTTCATCATTCATCATTCATCATTCATCATTTTTTTTCTTCTCCCCATCTGTGTGAATCCGTGTAATCGTGGAACCGGTGGACAAAAAATCTTCGTGATAATTCGCGTAATTCGTGGGCAACAATCAGTGTTAATCAGTGTAATCTGTGGACCTTTGTTTTTGTCTTTTTTTATACTCGTTCGGCGTCATGCCGGTGAATTTTTTAAAGGCTTTATAAAAGACGCCCAGGTTATTGAAGCCCACGTCGCCGGCAACCGTGGAATTCTTTTTTTCGGAGCCGCTGGGGCTTTCAAAAATCTTCCTGGCCTCTTCCACCCGGTATGAATTGATGAAATCGGAAAGATTACGGTTCAATCTCTCATTAAGCACCTGGGAAAGGATATGGGGCGTGGTAGAGACTTTTTCAGCCAATGTTTGCAGGGATATTTTCTCGTCGCGGTAAACCTTTTCCACTTCCATCACGCGTTTGAGCTTGCCGACGCATTCATCGGCTATTTGAGAATCCAACGAAGAACCTTGATACCTTTTCTTTTCTTCCATATTATTTTTCTTAAAAAGGCGTTTCTTATAAAAATAATAACCCGCGGCCGCCGGTATTGCCATCAAAAGAAAAAGAATCATTTTAAAAAAAACAGTCTGATGGAAATAGGGTTTAAGAGTAAAGGCGATGGCATCCCCGGTTTGATTCCATACCCCATCCGCATTACAGGCGGTTACCCTGAAAACGTAGGTTCCGGGTCCCAGGTTTTTATAAAAAACAGCCCGTTCTTTGCCGGCAGCCAGGGTTAGCCAATCTTTATCAAAACCTTCCAACCTGTATTTGAATCTTACTTTTTCCGGGGAAAGAAACGTGGGTGCAGTGAATTGGACGCTAAAGTCGCTGTTCCCCTTGAATATATAAGCTTCCGCTTCCTGGTGCAAGGGAATGTTGGCCTGGTTTATAACGATTGCCTCTATCATTACCGGTGGGGCCGTCTTGTTTATGCGGATTTTTTCCGGGTTCACGATGGAGATGCCTTTATCGGTTAAAAACCATAACTCGCCGCTGCCGGTTTTTAGCACTGAGTTACTGGAGAGTTTATTACTGGCCCCGGGGCTTTTCATGCCGTCGGCGGTCCCGAATGATGCGCAGTAAATATTAGCCAATTCTTTCGCGGCAAAGCGATTCAATTCATTTTTATTGACGCGAAGGACGCCGCTGTCGCTCATTAACCAGAACCAGCCATCGCGGTCTTCCAGGAATTGGAAGATACGATCCGTGGCCATGCCTTCGGCAGTGGTGTAAGAGGCGCAGGAAATAAGGTTTCTATCTTTGATAGTTAAACGTTTCAGGCCGGCGCCATCGGTGGAAATCCAATAGACCCCCGGGACCTGGGGGTCTTCATAAATACATGTGATGGAAATGTCTTTTAAGATCGCCTCCGGCGGCAAGGGGGGCCCTTTTCGAGAAAACCGCCCCCCTGTATCCCCCATAAAAGCTTTTGTTAAAATAAAGAGACCTTTATCAGCGGCAATCCATATGTTTCCCGATTTATCTTCATAGACATTATTAACCATTTTTCCCGCTAACCCATCCCCGGATGCAAACGATTCGAAGACATACTCGCCGTCAAGGTCATATATTATGCTTACCCCGGTCAACGTGCTTAACCATAAATTATTCCTACTGTCCAGGTAAATCGAAGTCACCGTGTTGTCACACAACCTGTTTTGGGTGGTTTCCCGTGTATACGGCGTATAGGTTCCGTTCTTCCTTTGAAATACCCCCTTATCGATGGTCCCCAACCACAAATTCCCCTGGACATCTTCAGCAATGGCAACGATGCCTATACCGGTGATTTGCGGTGGTTCAAGCCTCTCGATAATATCACGGCCACGGCAGTGGAATAATTTCCCGCTGAGCGTACCGATCCAGGTATCCTTACCCCGGTCCTCAAATACCGCGGTGGGGGTTTCTCCCGCATAGGCTTCCAGGGGTTCATATGATGAAAATTTTGCGTCTTTCAACCGTATAAGCCCATCATTATCGGTCCCCACCCACAAATTTTTCTCTCCATCTTCAAAAATGCTCAATACGACAAAAGACTGCGAAAATCTCTCGATTTGAACCGTTTCATTTTCTTTTCTCCTGATGCGATTTAAACCTTTTACTGTGCCTATCCAGAGATTCCGCAGGCTGTCTTCCAGGATATACGAGATATGGTTATCCATCAATCCATCGGAGGTAGTATATTTATTAGCGCCCTGGCCGGTTACCTCGAACAAACCGTTGACGGTCCCGACCCATAGATTTCCTTTCCAATCCTCCTGCATGGTAATCACCTGGGCGTTTTCAAGGTCTTTTACCGGGTATTTGGAAAACGTATCATCTGTGTAGATAAATACGCCGCTTTCACGGGCGCCGAAAAGTAAATTCCCTTTGTGGTCTTCAATGATGGCGTTGACTTTTTTGCCTGTCAGTCCTTGCCCGGCGTTAAAGGTTGTAAATTTTCCTTTAAAGAACCGTTTCACATCGCTGTTAAAAAAACCGATCCATAAATTCCCTTTGATATCATCGTTGATTCGCCGGACTATGTCGCTGTTTATTTCCTCTGCCCCGGTAAATGGAAATGCCTGGATGCTGCCTGTTTTGCAATCGTAAGAAGTGAGCCCGCCGGGACTCCCAATCCATAGGATACCTGTTCTATCCAGGAATAATGTATCCGCGTTAATGGTTTTTTCCGGATTATTCTTATCGAATCCGGGAAAAGGAGCGCTTGAAAATTTTATCCCATCGAAGCGAACCAGGTCTTTGGAGGCGGCGATCCATAAAAAACCGTCCGGCGTTTGAGCAATGGAGCGTATTCTATTGGACGGGAGGCCCTGGGTAATCTCCCATTTGTCAGCCAGGTATCCATCGATAGGTTTTTCCGGGTCCAGCGCCCATAAGGAGGACAAAAATATGGAAACGAAAACAATAAAAACAAGCGCTTGCTTTCCGAGACCGATCATTTTCTGTTTTTTCATTATTACTCTTTTGAATTTATCGTATATGGAATGATAAACCAAATGGCGTTATAATTCAAGACCTAAAAAGGAATGGCCGGACCCGAAATGAATTTTTCGGGCCCGGCCACTGCTGATTTTACCAATCGTCAAAGTTAGCAAAAAACTGGGGGTTCGGTGGTTCCCGGCGGGTTTGTTGCGGAACCGCCGTGAACCATTTTCAGTTCATCGCTGTTCAGGGCGACTTGAAGATCCTGGATGGTGACTTTGTTGAGACTTAATTTTTTTACATTTTGTTGTTTCATTTTGTCCTCCGTCTAGGGCCGAATTTTCTTTATTAACTCAGCCTCTACATATTGAGACGGCGGGTTTGTGGTTTTTAAAATTTTCTCATCCACTTCTTTTCCTCTTTTTTTCATCTGGGGGGTTTGATTTTTTCTTTTTTTTGTGGTAACTTATGAATGTGGTAAAACGGTAAATCATGGCTAGAATAAATGATATTGTTTCTCTGATGAAACGAAATCCTCGGGATGTTCGGTTCAGCGACCTATGTAAAGTGTGTGAGTTTTATTTCGGGGAAGCGCGCCAACATGGAAGCAGCCATCGCGTATATAAAACACCCTGGCAAGGCGACCCCCGGGTAAATATTCAGAATAACAAAGGAAAAGCCAAAGCATACCAGGTTAACCAGGTGCTTAGGGCTATCGAAAAGTTAGAGGTAAATCATGGCTTTAAAAAATGATCGATATACATATAGGGTGACCTGGTCTGAAGACGATAACGAATATGTCGGTCTATGTGCGGAATTTCCCAGCCTGAGTTGGCTGGCCGAAACACCGGAAACGGCTTTAAAAGGGATGCGAAAACTGGTGGCTGAGATAGTGAAAGATATGATTAATAACAGGGAGACTATTCCTGAACCTATTGCCTGTAGGAAATACAGCGGGCGGTTTTCCCTGCACACCTCCCCGGATGTTCATCGGAATCTGTCTATACAGGCTGCTGAAGCAGGGGTCAGCTTAAATCGGTTCGCCGGTTCAAAGTTGAATTTATAAACGATTATAAGCCTTTTTTATTATTCTCTTCGCGGTTCTTAGCACTTTAAGGGTGTCCCGCCGGGACCTTCGCGGCTAATGCATTCCTTCGAAGAAGATGGTTGAGCACGCCTTTCCCACGATCTCTTTGATAGAAAATCCCCGCTCCTTATATACATAGAAATTCCCCCCGGTATGACGAACGACTTTACTGGGCGGCCCAAACCTCTCAAATACCTTAGCCATATCTTCCATTTCTCCCGGTCCGGATTCCTTTTCTACCAGTTCCACCGTATTATCGAGCGCCAGCAGCCGGATGCCGTCTTTTACCATCACCTGGAGATTAATAGACCAATTATCATTGTTATCCTTATCCTGGCTGCCTATCTTATAAGTATCCACATGGTCTTTGCCCCACTTTTTCTCAATCCCGCTAAAATCCTCTCCTAATTTTATCCCGTCAGGCATCCGCGGAACCCCTGTCAAACCCGCGGACCTTAACGGCTCTTTCCCATACAATTTTTTGTGGGCATAATTATAAAAATTATCCCTGGGGGTTGTGGGGAGAGTTAAGTACTTTTCCCAATAAAGTTTGGCCCCGGAGAGCCGGTTCCTATTTTCCTTGAGAGAAGCCAGGTTATAAAGAACCTCAGCGTTGGATGGATTCAAACGGTGGGCCGTTTCCAGCGTTTGAATCGTTTTCTGGGTGGTGTCCATGCCTTCGTTTTGCCCGTAATAATAAAAGGCAATGGCTTTGTTGTTCAGGGCATGGATATCCCCCTTGTCTTGTATTAAAATCTCATCGCAGGCGGCCATGGCTTCGGCGTACTCTTTTCTTAATATGGAAGCGGCCGCCAAATTGTACCGGCACGCCCGATCATGCACATCACGGGCCTTTGCCATTTGAAAATATTCCACTGCCTTGTTTAAATACCCGGCAATATCCTTATCCTTTAAATAATCCCCTTCACCCCGCGGATGCAGCGTCTCCGCAGTGGTGGAATAATCGATGGTGGTGGAAAGCCTGAACCGGTAATATTCCTCGCCGAACTTCAAATGAATAGCGTCCAGGGCTAAATTAAGATAACAGGCCCCAATATTATTGAAAACTTCCCGCGCCGGGTAAACCTTTGAAAACTCGATAAACGCCGCCGCCGCATCGTGAAAGCTCCCCACCTGGAAAAGAAGCACCCCGGCTTTAAATAGTTCCACCTGCTTAACCACTGCCGACACCTGCGCACGAATAAATTCCGCCCGTTTCCGCATCCCCGGGTGCCGGGAATCGTCGCTCGCATCCGTGATACCGGTTTGTTTGGCCCAATATAAAAGGAAATTGTCCTTCTCACCCACAAGGACATCAACCGCATACCCGGCCATCGAAGCATAAATGGCCCCTTTCTGGTCCGCCAACACCTCTTTGGTCCTGTTTTCAGGCATTTTAATTTCCCCCGCCAACGCCTCCCTCTTTTTTTCGTTCCCATACTTTTGCAAATTCATGAATGCTTCATAATGAATATAATCCTTATTGGCCAGGTGCGCCAACTCGTGCCCCAGGATAAACGCCATCCGCGAATTTCCCAATTCCCTGCCGGCCCCGTCATAACAAATTTCCAACGTCCTGGGACTGATAATGATCCCCCCATCCGGAAGTTCCAGTGCATCGTTTTCAAAAGTTTTATTGATTATAAAAAGCCGGGGCAAACGCCCCTCCGCTTTATCCGCGACATTCCTCACCCGCTCGAATACCCCAAACACCCACTTCACCCTGGGATCATCCTTCCCCACCCCTTTGGCGTAATCCCCATGATTGTATATCCACCACTGCGTGTAATCCCTGTTTTGACTATTAAGATCGATTATTACCGTTAAAAAAAATAAGAAAACTAATAAAATATGCCTCCGGCGGGTCAGAACCTTTTTGAAAAAAGGTTCCGACACCTCCAAAAATTTTTGATTATGCCACTGTTCCATTTTCCTGCTCCTACCACCTATTCCGCCGCTAAAAAAATGTCCTTAATCCCTGTTAGAATTTCTTTACTTTCATTGATCCCTGTAACAGCGCCAAACTTGTTCAACTCTTTTAAAACCCCAGGAGGCAATTTATCATGATATTCACCGGCAACCAATCGACGATACCTCTCAACCTCTTCCGCCAAAGGCCGCTTGCCATCCACGGAAACAAGAATACCCCGCTCCACGAAACGCCCAAACTGGAAAAGCCCGGACAACCGCCGTTTGTCCAACATTGTCCCCATACTTCGGACAACCACATCAAAAGACTCCTCCTCCAAATGACCCGGATCCGGTAATAACGAAACCGCTTCATCATTGAAAAGCACTTTTAATTCTTTAAATAACCTCGCCGCGAGCTTTCCTCTCAAATCCTCTTTGCCGCCGTAATCGATAAGAACGGAAATCTCTTCCACGAAGATACCCGCACGAACCGAAGCATACACCGGGTCGTTTGAGCCGGAAAATTGGTGAATTCCCCTGACCTCCATCTCCGTGACACATTCTTCGATATAATGAACCTGGGCATTCTCTTTTAAAAGAAAAGGCAGAAGAACAACGACGATGAGCAGTACGGCATAAACCGGCATCAACCGATTCCCCGCAAAAAACGTGCGCGCCTGCCGCCGCCATCCGTCGATCACTACTCCAACCCTCGGCAACTTCAACATAACCCTATTCTTTTTCTCCTCTTCGATAAACTTCAACGACTCGCTGTATACCGATAAACACGAATCACATCCCGATAGATGCTCCAAAAAGCGTTCCCGCTCCCGCTTGCTGATTGTCCCATCTATCATCCTGGCAATATCTTCATCTTCCAGGTGCTTCATGGCGGCCTCCTTGTTTTAATTTCCCCGCTATTTCCCGGGAAATTTTCCACTCTATTTGCTTCATTAAAATCCCTGCTTTAAAACGGGTACACCCTAAGGTCCTGGCAATGGCGCTGAGTTTCATGTCTTGTTCATATTTCAATTTAATCGCCAGTTTTTCCTTATAATCCAATTGTTCCAGCACCTGGGGCAGAAAAGCCGCCGCCTTATTCATGAAGTCTTCATCCTCCAATTTAATTAATTTCTTTAAAGGATCATCCACCGGTGGCTCGAATAAAGCGTCGAACTCAGGACCATATCTCGTCGCATTTTCTTCAATACGGCCCCTCTGCCTCCAGGAATCGATTAAAAGGTGCGTCACTGCCGTGACCAGGAAAGTTTTAAATTTCGCTTTCTCCTGGAAACTCTTCAGCTTTTTTAAACCATCCTTTTCCAGTTTCTCCCGGATCATGTCGCCAATTTCCAGCACCCGGATATCGCCGGCGTCTGAACTGCCCAATTTATTCATGATAATTCGCTGGATATATTTATCCGCCAGGGCATAGTAAGCGGTTTCAATTAAGAAATCCTTGATCAAACCCTCCAGGACAGTTTCCACCCCCTCGCAATCCGCCGAGATTTCTCGAATTACTTTATAATCCTCATCTTGCAGCCGCCGGATGAATTTCCGGGAAGTCGTTTTAAAGTCCAGCGGATCATAGAGGGCGATTTTCCTTTTGATCTCCTTCCGTATATACCCCAGGCAGCGGTTAAAAATTTTCTCCGCCTGGACGATATCCAGGCCGGCAGACGCATTAAACTCAGGCTGAATCGTTGCTTTCATGGTTCATTTCCCTCATTCCGGTAAAGTACATTATATATTTTTTCAAAAAATTAATCCATAAACTTATGTTCATCATGTTCATCCTCGTTTCATAACATTAGACGTTGAAGTCCCGGTTTTTAAAATTTTCTTCAGTGAAAATTTGTAATACTGTCCATTAATTTCTGGTTTTTTTAGCTATATCATATCCGCAATGAAATGGCGCAAGGCGCAAATTGGTAGGGAACAGGCACTGCCTGTTCCGTCAAATACCTTGTTGGAACAGGCAGTGCCTGTTCCCTACAATAAGACGCGGCCGCAGGGCGTGATGTGTCATCTGTGGACCCCTGTTAAGAGTCATTCGACGGCTGTTTTAGCGGCTTCGGTATGAAAAAAAATGGGGGTAACCACCACTAAAGTGTTGACATTGTTCTCCTTTTGGATATAATCCAAGGATGAGACACCTTGAATGTAAAGAAGAAAAAAATAAATCGCTGCACAAAGATCGGCGAATTTCCTTACGTATCAGTATCGGGATGATAATATGACTGGCCAGAAAGATTTTGATAAACATGAGGCGCTTATGCGCCGTAACCTTGAAGAAAGAAACCACCTGGAGGCGTTGAAACACGCTTTCGAGAGTTTAAAAATCGCCGAAACCCTGTTTCCGGCGCCCGATGGCCGCACCGGCGCCTGCATTATCAATATCGCCATCATCCAATACACCCTCGGTAATCATAAAGAAGCCGAGGCCTATTACCGGCGCGCCTTAGACCTTATCGAAAAATGGGGCGGACCGGGACATCCCTTCTTATGCCCCGCCCTTGATAACCTTGGCCAACTATTATCCGACATTGGCCGCCCCGCCGAAACAGAAATACTGCTGCTGCGCTCCATCAAAATAAAACACGCCAATTACGGCGCCCTGCACCCCGAAATAGCTAGGTCCCTGCATTCCCTTGGCTACCTGTATCGAAAGCAGGGACGTTTCAACGAAGCGGAAGAGCGCTTCCAACAGGCCATCGCAACCTGGGAAAACCTCGACGCCGATCCCCACCTGGAAATCGCCCAATCCATCCTGGACCTCGCGGAAACCTACCGCTTTACAGGCAATTACCCCCAGGCCGAAACCTATTTATACCGCGGGGTAGAACTGCTGCTCCAGGTCCTACCCCATGATGATTTCCGCTTGATCCCATTTTACATCAACCTGGGCGCCCTCCACCGCGGCAAAGGAGAATACAGAAAATCCCTGGCCTATTACGGGAAAGCACTTGATACCCATACCCAGAACTTCGGTGAAACCAATTTTCAGGCCTTACAGTGTATGAGCGATTATGCAATGGCCCTTCGAAGCCTTGCCGAATTCGACAAAGCCCAAATCATTTACATAAAAATAGTAACCCTCTGGGAAAAAATACTGCCGACAGACCACCTGGAAAAGACTCCCGCTTACACCGATATGGCAATCAATTGCATGGATATAGGCGATTTTGAAGCGGCTGAAATACAGCAGCGAAAAGCCCTGAAAATAAAGCGCGATAACCTGGGCCCCAACCATATCGAAGTCGCTTTCTCCCTCGAAACCCTGGCCAATATCTTTTTTCGCCATGAAGACTATGAAAACGCCGGCGCATTACAGGAAAAGGCCCTGGCTATCCTGGAACAAACAACCGAACCCGGCAGCCCCCTGCTGGTTCGTAATTACGACGCAACCGCAAACCTATTCCACCACCAGGGACAATTCAAAGATGCGGAAAAACTCTATAAAAAAGCGATCGCCGCATGTAAGGCCGCCCAAAAACCGGACCCCGACGCATTGGCCCTCGTATCGGGCAATCTCGGCCACCTCTACCGGTACAATCACAACTATATAAAAGCGGGAGAATATATAAAAATGGCCCTTCAAACCAGGGAAGACAACATATCCACCCTGCACCCGGACAATGTCCTTCCCCTGCTTAACCTGGCCGCAATAAAAGTAATCCGCGGAGATTACCCCGGCGTAATATCCACTTTCAAAGAAATCATGGCGATACAGGACCACTGTATCGACATGATCTTCTCCTTTGCCGGCCAGGAACAAAAAATAGCTTTCATCGATAACCTTTCCGCAACATATTCCGCCTGCCTTTCATTTATACATAAAAACGCGACAACCGATGCCGAAGCCCTCAATTTCGGACTGGAAACAGTATTTCGACGCAAAGGGACCGTCGTCGGGGCCGAATGTCGCACCGTCGAAGCCATACTCCCGCTGCTGGCCGGACCCGCCATGCAAGACTGGTTGTCCCGTTCCGCCAAACTCTCCCTCCTGGCCCAACTTACCCTGGACATCGCCCCGGAAGTCATCGCCAACACGGCCGACAGGAAAAAAGATATCGCAAAACTGCGGGAAGAAATCGCTGAACTGGAAGAAAACTTAAAAACCATTTGCCCACCTCTGGCCCGCCTATTATGGCGCCCCGCCGTCACCCCCGCCGAAGCAGCCCGGCTGCTGCCCAAAAATACCGCGCTGCTGGAATTCGTCAAAATAAGAGATTTCGATTTCGAGAACAGCGACGACCCCTGGGGACTCATTCGCTATACAGTCTTTATCTTAAAGCCGGGCGGCCGGGTAAAATACATAAACCTGGGAAGGGCCTTCGATATCGACCAAACCGTCACCCAGGCCATCCAAAACATAAGAAGTTCCATCACCGTGCCGGACCACATCTTGAACCGGTTGTATACCCTATTGTGGGCGCCCCTGGAAAAAGAACTCAAGGGAATCGACAAAGTATTCATCAGCCCGGACAGCCTGCTCCACCTTGTGCCTTTTGCGGCATTACCCGATAAAACCCGGGCATTACTGGTGGAACGGTTTACCATTACCTATGTCGCCCCGGGCCGCCAACCGGCGCCCCCGTCTCCCGGGCCCCCTGCCGGCAATGATATATTGATATTAGCCGCCGGGGCCGATTTCGATTACCAGGAAGTACTCCCCTTGAAACCGGACAAAGCCGGGTCGCAGGAAGCGACATTCTGGTTCAAACCGCTGCCCGGAAGCCTCCAGGAAGCCGCCGAGATACCCCCATTAATCCCCGGCGACGCCGGGCAAAAAAAAGTTCTCACCAAAGACAAAGCCACTAAAACCTCCCTCCTCAATATACAAAACCCACGAATATTGCATATCGCCACCCATGGATTCTCGCTCCCCGATCGCACCGACAAGTTTTTCCCCCAGGTAAACGGCCTCTCGCGGGGAATATATACGTTGACCCTCCTTGGATTAGCCTTTGCCGGGGCCAATCACGCCAATTTAGACGCCGGGAACGATACCGGGTTATTGACCGCACTCGATATCGGCGGATTGGAACTCCCCGGGACGGAACTCGTCGTGCTCTCTGCTTTTAATACAGGAAGCGGGGATGCCGCGGCCTGCGAAGAAATCGCCGCGCTCAAGCAGGTCTTCGCCATTGCCGGCGCTAAAAACCTGGTTATCGGCCTGTGGCCCCTTAACGATGCCTATACCCTGAAACATATGAAAGAGTTCTATATGAATCTCCAACACATGCCCCCCGCCGAAGCATTACGTCAGGCCCAGTTAAAGATAATCAAAGAGTTAAAGATAAACGAAGGATACGCCGGTGAGAACTTCTGGGCCCCCTATATCATCCAGGGGAGGTAACCCGGATCCTTCCAATAGAGCCAGACGAGAAAAAACCTAACGGGGGGCCGGAATATTGTCCCATTCGGGGGCTATCCGAGAAGTCATGAATGTCTTGATATTAAAATTGTAGTGTGTCGCGAACTGGCATTGTATCAAATATCTTTACCGAAAAAGTTCCTTTATTTTTAAAAGTTCCATGGGGTGCATTATCAATTGCCTGGCGCCATTGGCCAGTAACTCTTCCGCCTGCCTGAAACCCCATAATACTCCTACGGCATACATTTGCGCCCGGTTGGCGGTTTGCATATCCACGCCGGAATCTCCCACGAAAATAGTGTTTTCAGGATCGACGCCGGTTATGTCCGCAATCTGCAAAGCCGATGTGGGGTCCGGTTTCCGGGGTTCACCCGGCCGTAAACCCTTTACCGCCTCGAATTTCCAACGGGGCAAAAGCGCCGCTGCCATTCGCCCGGCAAACTCATCGGATTTATTGGATAATACCGCTAATTTTATCTTTGTCACGGCAAGGGCGTCCAACATTTCCGGGACGCCGTCATAAGGAACTGTTTTTTGGGGCCAGGTGGTTTCATATATGGCCCGGTATTGTTCCACGAGCCGGTCTATCGAGTGAAGGTTCAGCTTTTCTCCCGGTACGGTGCGCTTCAGCAATTGGACGATACCCTCTCCTACAAAATATTTATACGCCTCCAACGTGTGAGTGGGATATCCCAATTGCCGCAGCAGCCTATTCATGGCATCGGCAATCCCTTCCAACGAATTCAACAACGTACCGTCAAGATCGAAAATCACGGCAGCAAACCTCATCAGTGCTCCTTACCAACACGGATTTTTTTAATTTATACCTTATTATATCATATTCGACTTGTTTTTTTTTATTGAATAATGGTATTATTCGATTTGGAGTTCAAGTAATGAAGGATGATAGTCGTAAAACAAAGGAACAATTAATCGGGGAACTGGCTGAAATGCGCCGGCAGCTTGCTGAGCAGCAAGCCGGGGACGAGAAACGTAAACAAATGGACGATGCGCTTCAAAAGGCTTTCGATGACCTGGAGATTATCACCATCGAACGTACTGAAAAGCTGCAAAAAACCAATGAGAAATTGGTCCGGGAAATCAACGAACGAAAACGCATGGAAAAAGCCCTCAGGCAATCTGAAACCCGGCTGAGGCGTCTTTCTTCGCAGCTTTTTAATGCGCAAGAAGAGGAACGCCGCAGGCTGTCCAAAGAACTCCACGACCAGTTGGGCCACGACCTGGTACTTTTAAAATCCCGGCTCAATTCGATTAAACGGAAACTGCCCCCACACCAGGCCGAACCCCATAAGGAACTGTCAGAGACCCAGGAATATGTGGATCAAATCATCGGGAATGTCCGGCGCATCGCTACGGAATTATCCCCTTCCATCGTCGAAGACCTGGGGCTTTTCGCTTCTCTTCAATGGCTGGCGGAAAATTTCGCCCATCAGCATGCCATAAAAGTATCCCTGGACATGGCAGATATCGACCGTTTCTTTTCGGGCGAGACCCGGATCAACCTCTACCGGGTTTTCCAGGAAACCCTTACCAATATATCCAAACACGCCCAGGCTAAAAAAGTGTCCATCGTGGTAAAGAAAAAAAAAGATTACGTCATTTTCCGGGTTAAAGATGACGGCAAGGGCTTTGATTTGAAACAGTTATCCCAGAGAGACCCGGCCAGGAGCGGTATGGGGCTGACTGCCATGAAAGAACGGGCCAATCTTTCCGGCGGGGACTTCGATGTTGAAAGTTCCCCGGGAAAAGGGACCGTGATCTGCTTTAAGTTCCCGGTCCGGGAAAAAGGGGGCGCTTGATGGAAACGTATCGCCTGGTACTGGCAGACGATCATGTGATTTTTCGGCAGGGAATCAAGGGGCTGCTAAACGAAAAACCCGGGCTGGAAGTAGTGGGCGAGGCCGGCAATGGCCTGGAACTGTTGAACCTCTTTCATAAAGGATTCAGACCCGATATGGTCATCCTTGACATTTCCATGCCCCACCTCAGGGGTATCGAGGCCGTAGAAGAAATTAAAAGCATCTCCCCCAAAGTCAAAATTTTGATCCTGACCATGCATAAAAGCAAAGAATACCTGTACCATTCCATTTCCGCGGGGGCGCATGGGTATATGTTGAAAGAAGATTCGGATGTGGAACTTTTTTCCGCCATTGAAACCATTCGCAAAGGGGGTATTTTTGTTTCCAGGCTGCTCACCAAAGAGTTGGCCGAGGATTTATCGCATATTTACCAGGGTGGAATGACTCCGGCCAAAGACCCCTTAACGCCCCGTGAAAGAGAGGTCCTGAAAATGGTGGCCGAAGGTAAACCCAACAAAGAGATCGCAGGTCTTTTATTTATTAGTATTCGCACCGTGGAAAATCACCGCGCCAATATTATGAACAAATTAAAATTGAAAAAAACCGCCGATCTTATCCGTTATGCCCTCCAGAAAGGCTACATATCGAAAATCGGTTAAGTTTCTAGGTATTTCTACTTAGATAAAAATGAGTAGTTATGGTTATTGACAGCCTTTTTCAATTAAATCAAAATGAGTGCACGAAAATCAAAATTTTCAAAGTAAATACAATTAGGTGAGGACCTGTGAAGCGTGAAGCGAAGCGTGGGGGGTGTAGGTGAGAGATATGTATAGTTTGGAAGGCGCTGCGGAATCAAGCAGCGAAGAGGAGAACGCGAAGAGGTGGTAAATACTCTACGAAAATCTCCGGGGGGGGGACCCCTTCTTGATAAAAATAACATTGTCCTGTATACTTCGGGTGAGGACTATTGCCAATGAAAAACATCTACTTTTTTTCCGATGCCCACCTGGGCTTTAAAGAGGACGAATGCGAGATCACAAAAAGAAAAAAACTACTGGCGTTCCTGGATTATGTCAAGAATGATGAAAATGCCGGGGCTCTTTACGTGGTGGGGGACCTTTTCGATTTCTGGTTTGAATGGTATCATGTGATTCCCAGGTATTGGTTTCCCGTATTATACCGGCTCAGGCAGTTGAAGGAATCCGGGGTCCAGGTGAATTTCATTACCGGGAACCATGATTTTTATTTCGGCGCTTACCTGGAAAAGGAGATCGGCGTCAACTGTTATAAAGAATACTGCGAATTGGAGGTAGGTGGCAAACGGTTTTTTGTGGCCCACGGAGACGGTTATGCCCGTGAAGACCGGGGCTACCGTTTTTTAAAGAAGATCATCCGCAATCCTTTTTCCATATTTTTGTATAAAACCTTTATCTCCGCCGACCTGGGTATGCAGGTTGCCCGTTGTTTTTCCACCACCAGCCGGCGCCTGGTAAAGATTGAAAAGCACGCCTGGGCCGGGGAATACTATAAATTTGCCCGGGAGAAATTTGCCGAAGGTTTCGATTACGTCGTGTTGGGCCATATTCATTTTCCCATGAGAGAGGAACAGGATGGAAAGGTATATGTCAATTGCGGCGATTGGATGGTCCATTTTACCTATGCTCGATACGACGGCAATACACTCACGTTGGAGCAGTGGGATAAAACCGGATGTTTTTAAGCCGCGAAGAACGCGAAGAACCGCGAAGTTCTTTCCCGGGATGATAACATCGTTGCCGCGGACTAACGCGGATGGACACGGAAAAGGTGTTATAATATATTGAACCGTTCGACTAAAGCGGCGACTTTCTTATCCGTGGCCGCATATTCTTTTATGGCAGCGAGAAGTTTGCCATATTTTTCTTCATTTTTATTAATTCGAGCGTCTATCTCGGCTACCTTTGTTTCAAAAGGCCGTATCATGGTTCGTCTATCCCACAGGGCAAAACTAATGGTGACCGTCAGCATTCCACCGAAAAGCGCCGCCAATATCCATATGAAATTCATCATCTGCTCAAACCGGTTATTCATATCTTCGCGCAGTTCTGAAAACCGCTTATCTACCTGTTCAAACCGCTTATCTACCTGCTCGAACCGTTTATCGATTTGCTCGAAGCGTTTGTCTATTTCCCTCATCATGGTTTTCATTTCGATCAACGTTTCCCGGTCTTGTTGGGTAAACCCGGTTTGACCGTGTAAAGCGGGGGTGAAGATTAAAAAGCTGAGCAACAGCAACGCAGTGGATATCCAATTTTGTATTTTCTTTCTCATGCCATAATAATAGCCAAAATTCCCGCATTTGTCAACAGCAGCGGTTGACTGATTTTCGTTTTTATGGTATTTTGCATCCATGGATATAAATAAAATATTAGATTTTGTAATCCAGATAGCCGTGCTGCTTTTCGCCGTTTCGATCCACGAATCCGCGCACGGCTGGATGGCTGAGAAGTTCGGCGACCCCACCGCCAGGATGCAGGGAAGAATTACATTGAACCCCATTCCCCATATCGATCTGGTGGGGTCGATTATTTTCCCCATTTTCCTTTATTTAATGGGATCTTCCGCTATTTTCGGCTGGGCTAAACCCGTCATATGGAACCCATATAACGTGAGAAACTACCGACGGGCCAATATATTTATCTCTGCCGCTGGACCGGGGTCGAATATCATTTCTGGATTTGTAGGTACTGTTGTTTTTCTTATATTAAAGAGATTTGGGCTTGTGGATCCAATTCCTTTATTTTTTGCATCTGAAGCCAAACCCGGGCTGTTAACTATAATTATTAGTTCTTTCATACTAACAAATATATTCCTGGCTATCTTTAATATGATACCCGTTCCCCCCCTGGACGGCAGCGGCATCGTCGAAGGTTTACTTCATGGCGACGCCCTATACAATTACCAGAAGCTAAAACCCTACGGTTTTATCATTCTGATACTCATTCTATACACAGGTGTGCTGAATATCATTGCCAGGCCGATATTGATATTAGTAGCCAATATTTTAATAAGAGGATAATCATATGAACAGCGAACGAAAAATCGTCATGAGCGGGATGAGACCCACGGGAAAACTCCACCTGGGTCATTACACCGGGGCCTTGAGAAATTGGGTACCCTTCCAGGATCAATACCGATGTTATTATTCCATTGTCGATTGGCACGCCCTTACCACCGACTACCAGAAACCCGGCGCCATTAAAGAAAATATAAAACAGGTACTGCTGGATTGGCTCAGCGCCGGCATTGACCCGGAGAAAAGCGTGGTCTTCGTGCAGTCCCGGGTAAAAGAGATTGCCGAGTTATACCTGCTGCTTTCCATGTCCACCCCCCTGGGCTGGCTGGAAAGGGTCCCCACCTTTAAAGAACAGCAACTGCAATTGAAAGACAGGGATATCAATACTATCGGGTTCCTGGGCTATCCCCTACTCCAGACCGTGGATATTATCAGCGTAAAAGCCGATTTCGTGCCCGTCGGCGAAGACCAGGTCAGCCACCTGGAACTGAGCCGCGAAATCGTACGGCGGTTTAATTTCCTATACGGCGATTATTTCGCTGAACCCCAGGAACTCCTCACCCCCACCCCCAAACTCCCGGGACTGGACGGCCGGAAAATGAGCAAAAGTTACGATAATGCCATCCTCCTTTCCGACAGCGCCGAGACCGTAGACCAAAAAATCCGGCCCATGAAAACCGATACGCGGAGACAACGCCGCACCGACCCGGGCGTACCCGAAGACTGCCCCGTGTTCCATATGCATAAATCCTTCTCCTCCACGGAAGAAAGGGAAACCGTGATCAACGGATGCACCACCGCTTCCATCGGTTGCCTGGACTGCAAAAAGATACTGATCAAAAATATGAATAACTTCCTCGATCCCATCCGTGAAAAAAGACGACAATATGAAAACATCGCAGTGGATGAGATCCTGGAAAACGGCGTTAAAAAAGCCCGCGAAAAGGCCGCCAAAACCGTCGCGGAAGTCAGGGGACTGATGAAAGTCTAATGGAAATCGATACCCAGGAAATATATAACGTTCGCACCGGCGTTTTTGAAGGACCGCTGGACCTCCTGCTGCACCTCATCAAAAAAAATAAAATGAATATCATGGATATAAAGATTTCCGAAATCACCTCCGAATACCTCTATTACCTGCAAGATAGAACACGGGTAAACCCCTCGCGGGAAGGGGATTTCCTCATGACCGCCTCTACTTTGATTTATATAAAATCCAGGTCCCTGCTGCCCAAACCTGAAATACTGCAAGAAGAAGAGTCGCCCGAAGACAGGTTGCTCCACAGCCTCATCGAATACGATAAAATCCAAAAAATTTCCCAGATGCTGAAGGATATGGAAGAAGAAACCTTGTTATTATGGAAACGCGAAGAGGTAGTGGAAAAATTCGATACCAGGGAATACAAACTGGAAGAGGTCTCCTCCTTCCAACTGGCGGAAGTCTTTCTAAATATCCTCAAAAGGAAAGAAGGAGAAAATTTCCTCTATATCGATTCCAAAGAATATTCCATCGAAAAGAAATGGAATGAGATACTGGCCCTCATGGCAGCCGACGGTTTTCTTGAGTTTTTCCAATACGTGGCAACATTGAAAACCATCGAAGATGTGCTGGTCAGTTTTTTTTGTATCCTTGAAATGATCAAGCGGAACGTTCTTATCGGCGTTCAAAAAAAATTATTCGGCCCCATCTCCCTGTGGAAAACCGATAAAGAAAAAGAAAAAAATGAGTGAAGAACAATTCTTAGACCCCAAAGAGACAGAATTTGATATACGGACGGAAGGAGGGAGAAAAGCCTTTATCGAGGCCGCGCTCTTTGTATCCAAAGACCCGGTGGACCCCGTACGGATAATGAATTATTTGAAGATTAAGAATGTCCAGGAATTTGAACGGCTTATCGTAAAGATAGAAGCGGACTATAAAGAGAAAGGGGGCGGCATTATGCTCCAACGCACCGGCGGGGGCCTCCAATTAACCACCAAACCCTATATGCACGATTATTTAAAGGATTTCTTTACCATTACCAGCACCTCGCGGTTGAGTGTGGCTTCACTGGAAACCCTGGCCATTATCGCTTACCGGCAGCCCGTCACCATCGCTGAAATCTCGGATTTGCGCGGGGTCAATTCCGTCGGCCCGGTAAAAAATCTCCTGCAAAAGAAGCTGATTAAAATTTCCGGTCGTAAAAAAGTGCCCGGGCTCCCGGCCCTTTATTCCACCAGTAAAGAGTTCATGCTCTATTTCGGCCTGAACGACCTCTCCGAATTACCTTCCCTCGAAGAGTTGACCGAAATGTTTGAAGAAAAAGAACAACCTTCTTTGTTCAAATCACTGTAAACCCTTGGTGTTCCTTTGTGCATTGTACTAGCGTGCCCTGGTGGCTGCTTTCATCGCTGCTTACAATTCCAAAATTTTCTTCTCAAAAAAACTTGCATTTTTTTCCTGGAAATGTTAGCCTTTGCTTTAAGTACTTTAAGTACACTGTAAAAAAAGATAAAGGAGCAACCGATGATCGATTTGATTAATCCCAATGTACTGGAACTAATGCCCTATAAGGCAGGGCGGCCGGTGGAGGAAATCCAGCGGCTGTACAACATCGAAAAAGTGATAAAACTGGCGTCCAACGAAAACCCTTATCCCGTACCGCAATATGTGGCCGACGCCATTAGCGGGGAATTAGCCAACATCCATGCCTATCCCTGTTCCGACAGTTATTACCTGAGAGAGCGGATCGCCCGGTACAACGGCGTCAAACCGGGGAATGTAGTCGTAGGATCGGGTTCCGTCGAACTCATCCGTATGATCGCGAAAACCTTTTTAAACCCCGGGAGAGGGGATAAAGTCCTGACCTCCGACAAAACGTTTGTAATGTACAAAATCGCCGCCGTGGAAGAAGGCGGAAACCGGGCCATCGTGGAAGTTCCCCTGGGCACGGATTATCGTTATGACCTGGACCGAATGGTCGATGCGGTGGATAAACAAACGAAAATTATTTTTATTGCCAATCCCAACAACCCCACCGGGACCCTGTTATCAAAAAAAGAACTCCAGGCCTTTATCGACAAAATACACGGGGACGTTATCATTGTGCTGGATAATGCCTACCAGGAATATGTGACCGATGCCGTGGATGGGGCCGACGCTGCGGCGGCCGCCGATTATTTCGACGGCATCGAGACGGCGGTCGCCAGGAAAAATATCGTCGTGCTGCGGACCTTTTCAAAAATCTATGCCCTGGCCGGGTTGCGCGTCGGTTATGCCATTGCCCATGAGGAAGTCATTTCCTACCTGGGCCGCGTAAAGGCGCCGTTTAATGTGACCCGGTTGGCCCAGGTCGCTGCCCTGGCTTCGCTCCAGGACGATGAATTTAAAAATAAGTCCGCCAGGCTCAATGCCGTGAACCGGGAGCGCTTGTTCCAACGGTTGAGCCGACTGGGGCTGGATGTCGTGCCGTCCAAAGCCAATTTCATACTCTTCTTCCCCAGGACGGATACCAACGATTTGAATGAGCGGCTGCTGAAAGAAGGTGTGATTATCCGGCCCCTTCACGGTTTCGGTTTCCCCGACGGCATCCGGGTTACCGTAGGAACCCAGGAAGAGAATGATTTCTTCATGGAAAAATTGGAAAAGGTATTTAAAGAAATGAACCGGGGTTTAAATTGAAAAGAAAATCGAAAAAAAAAATTTCTTTTTTTTCCCCAGTGTGATATATATATATAATTCGAAGTACGAGGAGGACATCGATGACTATAAAAGTAGCGAAAGAGGGTGAACGGACAACCGTTTTCTTATCCGGCACCATCGACATTCCCGCCGGGGAGAGCCTGAAAACGACGATGAGCGATATTGCGGGGGATACAAAAGCAGCGGAGATTATTGTCGATTTTAAACAGGTAGATTCTATCGGCAGTTCCGCTATTGGGGCGTTATTGCTGAGCCATAAGGAATTTACCGCCAGGGGGCTTAAGTTCCAGCTTGTCAATGTAAACAAAGACATCAAATCATTGTTTAAAATAATAAAATTGGACAAGATCTTCAAAATCTAAGAACGATAGTTGATATGAAAATAGCCGCAAAGGCGCGAAGACACAAAGAAGCACCAAAGGGTGTACTATTAATAAATCCTTGATAGAATTACTTGTGTGGCCCCTTTCCGTTTCTAACTAAGCAAAAGTTCTTTGGCCTACCTTTCTTTCAAGAAAAGTAGGTTAGCATTTCATCCGGTTGATACGGGTTTCCAGCTCTTTGTATGTGGGCAGGTATTTGGCCACTTCGCGGCGGAACCGGCGATCGTGCCCGGGGTGCAACTGCCCCAGCTTTTATTTAGTTCCCGGAATTGGATGTCTTTGGGCGTCAAGCCGGTGATTTGTTGCCAGTGGGAAATGCGCGGGGTGAGTTTTTCGCTGGCTTTTTGATGGTAGAATTCGGCTACCATGAAAATAGCCGCGAAGAACGCGAAGGATCGCGAAGAAAAAGAAAAAAATCTAGCTGGAGCCTATCCGAAAAGGTATGCACGGGGCGTAAATTGGTAGGGAACAGGCATTGCCTGTTCCTCAAATGCCAGTGGGAACAGGCAGTGCCAGTTCCCTACAATTCTCAATATCAAGACATCCATAACTTTTCGGATAGGCTCTCGCTAATGCCCCTGAGGGACCTTATCCGGGATGATAAGTGAGGGAACCATAGTGGAATGCAAAGGCGCAAGGCGGGGATTAAAGAGTTTGAGAAATTTAAAAAGACTGGCGACGCCCAAAAGGGCGGCGCCGTTACTCCTTCTACACGTGGCAGATGAGATATCGGAAAGGGGCGCATTTCTTGTCTGCCCCCTTCCTCCCTTCATAAGATCCCAAAACTATAAATGGTTCGAATATAAACCGGATAAATCGACAGAACTTAAGAATCCGAAGTTCCGGAAGATTCATATTTGGGATGGGGGTGTCTATGACAATCTCGGAATGGAAGCCCTTGTAAAATATGACAAAGGATGCGTATATCGCAAGGAGTTTGATTTTTTAATTATTAGCGATGCTTCAAAAGCGATTGAGCCTGCCCCATATAGTTTAATAATGCCCGCGAAACATGCGAAAAACACAAACAAAAAAAATAGGTCCGCAATCCTTCTCTACTACCACAAATCAATATACCGGTGGATGCCTGAAACTTTTCAATTGCATCAAGAAATTTATGGAAGAGCGCCGGGAAGAAAAGCTCTATTATCAAGAAATACCCGTGGGCGATAAGAAAATAACCATGGTGGGGCTTTAAAGAATTGTCATTGGTCATTGGAGGGATTTGAAAGAATTGTCATTGGTCAGTGGTCATTGGTCATTAGTCAATGGTCATTGGTTTGAAGGCAGGTTTTTTTGGCCTCAAGGCCGACGATCCACAACTTCTTCTTTTCCTTTGCTTTGACTCGAAGCGAAAGAAAGAAGTTAGGATAAAAAAGGATGAATTACGATGCGCCGCGACGCACACGAAGGGGTTATTTTTTTCTTTTTCCTAGCTTCCTACCCTCCTAACCTCTTAACTTCCATCTTTTTACTCTGGGTCAAAGCGGGGAAGCGGTGCGCGCGTCTGCACGGTGCACGCACCGCCCCTTTTTCTTTATTTACCTATTGCTTCATTTACGCATAATATTTGAAACAACTTTTGGCCTTTGCACCGCGGGTTCGGGTTCGGTACCCTCTCCACACCGTGAATGTCGCTCTCATACCCGGGGAATTGATTCTCAAATTTTTCTCTCAACTGCAAGTATTCAAGGATGGGCCCGGCTTTTTCATTCATTTTTTCCCCTCCCATCATGATGGGTATCCCGGGGGGATAAGGCACAATCATAACGGCTGGGATGCGGCCCTTTATGTTATCCAGGCCCACGTATGCAACACTCTTTTTCACTATCTGCTGGAAGGCTGCGGCTGGGGTCATTTCCTGGTCAGGGATAACCTCGAAGGCTTGATTCATTTTATCTAATATGGTGTCCCGGAAGCCGTTCTCCTTGTGGCAAAAAAACTCATGGATTTCCCGGCAATGGTCCCGGAGTCCCTTGTTTTTATAATTTTCGGGATACTGTTGGACCAGGGCCGGGAATACTTCTGCCAGCGGAGCATTGGCATCGTACAACTCTTTGAATTTGAATAATTCGGCCAACAGGGTTCCCTGTTTGCCTTTGGAGGTTCCCAATGAATTCAGCATCAACCATGAATAGTAGTCGGTCTTTTCACATACGATGCCTTTATCGATCAAATAATTGGTTACCACTGCCGCGGGAATGCCCATTTCTTTGTCTATTTTTCCATTAATATCGATTCCCGGGCAGGTGAAGGTTAATTTGATGGGGTCCAGCATCGCATAATCCTTTTCCATATCGGCGAACCCATGCCAATCATTACCCGCCGACATGGTCCAGGCTTCCTGGTGGCTTGCCAGATAGTCCGTGGGTACGTTGGTAAAATCATCTTTATTGCCTTTGTATTCAACCTTTTCAGGCTGCCACATGCCGAAAAACCAATCGTTTTTGTCTTTGAGTTCTTTGGCGACGGTAACCATTTTCTTTCTCAGTTCAATGGCCTCGACTATGATATCGTTTAAAATAATTTCCCCGTTATCGAACATCATCTTGGTGGCCACATCCAGCGAGGCGATCATATTGTACTGGGGCGACGTGGAACCGTGCATCATATAAGATTCGTTGAACATATCATGATCGATTTCCAACACCGTTTGATTGCCATCCCAACCATTCTTAATGTGAATCATGGAAGCCTGGGAGAAAGCGGTTAAAAGTTTATGGGTGGATTGAGAACAGAATATCGGTTGCCTATAGGCGCCTTGAGGAATATTACCAGGATTGGCCATGCCGAAGTGGTTTTTGTAAATGGGATGGAACCTGGCGTAAGCATACCAGGCTTCATCAAAATGCAGGTTCTCTACTCTCTTTGTCGCACCGCCCTTTTGTAGTTGTTCTATTATTGTAGCTGCGTTATAACAAACACCGTCATAAGTGGAGTTTGTTAAGGCAGACATTTTCACCGGGTTTACTTTTGCTTCTACCGGTATCAGGGGACTCTCTTTTATTTTGTTCGTTATGGAATCGTCACTAAACTCATTCAGCCTTACCGGTCCGATGATTCCCAGATCGTTCCGCCGCGGTTTCAAATAGATCGGGTAGGCATTGGTAATGACCATGGCATAGTTTAACGATTTATGGCAATTCCTGTCCACCAGGGCGATGTCGCCCCGGGAAACCTGGCTGCGCCAGATGATCTGGTTGGCCGTTGAGGTGCCGTTCAGCACATAAAATGTCTGGTCTGCGCCGAATACTTTGGCTGAAAATTTTTCCGCATCCCCGGTCACCCCGCTGTGGTCCAGTAATGAACCCAATTCGGGGACGGATATGGAAAGGTCGGCGCGCAGCACATCTTCACCGAAGAACTTATAAAACGCAACACCTGAGGGGCTGCGCAAGAAACCTTCCCCGCCCATGTGTCCCGGGGTATGCCAGGCATATTTATACTCATTGACATAATCGATCAGTTTCCCAAAAAATACAGGCAATACGCCGGCGACATACTGCGATACCTGCATCCGGATTCTACCCGCAAGATAGTCGGGAGTTTCGGCGGTTTTCCATAAATAGCCGTTAATTTTCCCCAGTACGTCAACCGGGATATCTTTAATGGCCAGGCGGTCTGTTAACAGCAATATCGGGATAGTCTTATTCCTTCCTCTCATGTTTTTGATCAAGTCGCTTCCACTCATTTTTTTGATAGAGCCATCTCTACTCATTTTTTCTGTCATTGTTATTTTCAATTCCCCGTAAATATCCCAGTCTACCAGCACTGCACCGGGGTCTGTCCGGGATTGAAAAATTTCGTCGGCATCGTGGTAGGTTAAAGAAATGATTACGGAACAGTCTTGCTGTGTTTCCAGGTTGTCGATAATTTCACGCAGCCTGGCCCCTTCGTCATTTTCCCGGTGCACCTGGCCGGAAACAATGAGTACAGGCCATGATGAAAGATCAAATTTTTTCATGGTTAGCCTCCTTTCAATTAGCGACGGCGATTTGCCGGCCCATCTTAACTTTAACATCTTTTTGAAGGGTGAATTCTTTAATGACGCCGGGTCTGAAAATGAGGCAGTGAGTCGAGCCGCCGTACTGGAAATAGCCTAATTCATTACCTTTTTTGACCCATTTCCCGGGTTTGGTATTTTCATTAAAAACACATGAGGATACTTCTCCCATACCGACGGGCATTACGGCCATTAACCCGATTGCAGGATCATCGGCCTGGATGAGTATCATCGCCCGGGCCGCTGTTTGAGCGATATAGCCTTGCGATAAATCCGGACCGCTGGGGTCTACACCAACAGCTTCCGCTTGCGAATAATATGTGCCCGGTATTAAATATGCAGCTTTGATGGTACCGGAAACCGGGCTGTGCCAACGGTGATAATCAAATGCACATAAAAAAGCCTGGTATACGTCCCCACCTTTAAACTGATCGACGTAAGATTTGCCTTCATTGCCAAACATGTCATCCAGGGAATAGGGCTGGGATTTTATCCAGAACCTGTCGGACTTTTGCACATTATTATAGATTTGAAAAATTTGTGAATCGCAAGCGCTGACAATTATTTTTGCGTTTTCCCCTTCCTCCCTGGATCCATCGATTGGACGGTATTCTTCCTTTATTTCCCTGATAAAGAAATCATTCCAGGAATCGTACCCCCAGTAGATATCTTTAGGGTTGTATTTTTTATATTGCTCCATTTTCAGTTTTTCTTTTGCTTCCGGACAATTCCAGGAAGTTTTTATTACTTCCCGCGATCCAGGACTCCTGAGGTACGTGGCCCATCTATCGATAATCTTTTTGTACATGGAATTTATTTTTTCATTGCGAAAGGCGGCGTACCCGGCAGGGGTTGCCATGGTATCGATGAGGATGGCGTTGATTGGGAAACCCACCAGGCCGCTGTCCTCATATTTAGGCGCCGTTGTTAAAACCGCATCGATCTTATTCAACATGTCATCGATGTTTTTTAAATGGGGCTTTCTTTCCGAATCCACGCAGTGGCTCTGCTCGATCATTTTAGTGATGTACATTCGTACGATGGGGTCGCTGTTTATTAAATTGTTGAATTCGATAATCACAGGGTCCCAGGCTGTACCTCTATCTTTTTTTTCTTTTACCCTTTTTTCAAGATCGTTATACCATTTTTGATACAGTTCGGGGTGGGTTGAGAACCTGGTACCCAATTCCCATGCTTTTTTCAAAGGAATTTGTTTTGCTTCCTCGTCAGCGCAAAAGCCTTTAAAGTACCCCATGGTTAAAACCAACACACTTAACAAGACAATCAACGTCTTTTTCATTTTCATCGTTTTCTCCTTATTTAATATTTGTATTTTAAAAGTTTTTCCCGGGTAAAACTTTCAAAACCCATTTTGAACTCCTTAATTTTTTTATGCCTTATCGCCAATTTATCTCTCTTTAACCCTGTATATGTGTAAAGCGCCCAAACCCGCCGCAAATAATGAATGATTGTCTTTATATTCCAGGTTGGTCATTTCAGGTGGGAAATAAACATCAAGGGATGGGTTATTTTGATTTGCCGGATCGTATGTTTGCCCTTTCTTATTATTGTTACCCAGTGCATTGTTATATCCGTCGAGTTCGTCCGCTCCATACCGGAAGCACAACTGGCTGTGACAGTAGTAGTCGTGTTCCGGGCGAGTTTCCTGCCCCGGGATTTTCACCATGGTTTGGGCTGAAATGGCATAGACGCCGCAGGCGATCTGTTTAACGGATCCTGAACCAATTATTATTGGCGTCCCCTTGTCATTATACTGATCAAGTACGGGATCGCATCCATCGCTATTGAAAATAGCGCCGGAAGCTCCTGCCGCTACGGACTCCTCCAGGATTTGCATGCCGCCGGACGGTATCAGTTGAAGGTTTAAAGGTGGATTATCCTCAGCGGCGCCATTTTCTTTTGTCATTCCCACTGTACGGCGCAGACGTTCCAAACGGTGGTCCAGGCAGATTTCCACACCTATTTCCTGTTTATTTATAACTGTAATCCTGGCTGCCAGGGGGGCGTTGCCGGTATTTTTGTCGCCGTTAATAATGCTGATGGAGGGATAATTTGCCATCCATTCTGTAATCATGTTGCCGTGTTCCAGCTCACACGCCCCATTTATTGAGACCAACTTTCCCATGGTCAGATCAACGGTGGATTCATTTTGCTTTTCATATTGCCAGGACTTGACACTGGTCCCGTCTTGTCCGCTGAATGATGCGCTAAACAGGATTCCCCTATTCCTGACAGTACATAATGGATCAGACCTGAATTCCACCATGAGGGCATCTATAGCTGCCTCCGGCTCACCCACAGGCAAAGCGCCTGATTTCACCATATCAAACTTCGACGGGTAGCTTAATGCTTTTATATACGTGGGGCTCGTTTTGAAGTCATTTGCTGTTTTATAGCCAAGTTTTTTCGACAGCTTGCTGATTTCTTGATTCAATTTTTCCAACCGGTTTTTTACTCCTTCTGAACCCAGGAATTCTTTTACATCAGGTATATTGCAGGTAAGAACGCTTCCCGCGCATATGATCCAACTCTCTTGTGGAGCGAATTCCTGGGAAATTGTTTTAATTCTACCTTCCAGCGATGAGCAAATGTATTCATAAGGCAGTTGCCCATCTTCTATTTCTATCATGGGATATGGCCCATACGTGCAGTGAAAATAAAACTCAGGAACCACAAAATAGTTGGTTAATGAACCGCCGCTGCCGGATATTTGCTTCCGGCACTTTTTAAAACTTTCAATTAAACGGTCAATCCTTGCGTCGATGTCTGTTTTTAATTCTTCTATACCGTTCCATTGACCTGTTATCCACCGGCTGTTTTTCCACAGCGGTGTAGGTAGTTCGGGGCCCGTAAATAGGGCCCAGGCTGTATAGGTATTATTCATGTTTATTTCTCCTTAATGCCCTGTCTCTTGCCGGTATTTATTCCCAGATTTTATCCAGTATACCGTTTACACAGTTAAAGAATGGTTCAACCGTATCGGTATAAAGCCTTTCATTCCATGAGTGAGGGGTTTTAATCGTTGGGCCTATAGCAATGCAATCAATCGATCTTTTTGCTACTTTGAATTTCTCTACCACCCAACTGCACTCAAGCCCGGCATGGATAACATTGTCTTCATAATTCCCATCCCCGTAAACCTCCTTATATACGTTGTTGGCAAGTGCCAGCAATTGGGAATTACTATTGGGAGCCCATGCGGGATAACGGTCACCGATGGTTAACGTATTCCCGTTCCCTGTTGAGGTATCTTTTACTTGAATTCGATAAAGACGGGCGATGGCTTTTTGCATACCTTCGACGCCGGCCAGCGATTCAACGAAAGAACTTCGATTCGAACAGCGGATAATTATTTTTTTCGTATCTGCAGCTATTATTGCCAGGTTTGTCGAAGTTTCCACTACATCCGGGGGATCGGACAACATTTTAAGCGGTCCGGTGGGAATATCCAGCAGCATATCGATAAGATCATGGGAAGAAACCGTGTCCATCATTTCTTTTGAACCGGTTATGATTTGAGTAGTCCATGCAAAACCAGGGTCTGTATCCATGTACAAATTTTTGATATTCTCTAATATTTCCTTACACCACTTTTGGAAATCTCCACATTTATCGGGGTTAAGGGCGACGTTTACCGATGCACTGTTGGGAATAGCATTGGTCTTGGACCCACCATTAAACGCAGCGATATTGAAGTCCATTTTTTTCGCCCGCCTTATGCGGCTGAGCAGTTCAGCCAGGATTTTAATGGCATTGGCATTCCCTTCATCGATATTGACGCCGGAATGCCCACCGGTAAGCCCACTAAGGGTAATCGATAATACGCTGTAATTCCCTGGGATTGCTTCTGAAACCGGGGTGATTTCATATACCGCACTGGAACCGCCGGCGCTGCCAAAAGTGATAATATTATAATCCTCGGAATCCAGGTTAACGTAATTTTCCCCGGTGAGCCAGGATATATCGAATCCATTTGCTCCGCCCATATCGGTCTCTTCCTGGACGGTAAACAGGCACTCGATGGGGCCGTATTCTTTTTGGGTGTCGGTAATGATGGCCAGGGCTGTGGCCACGCCTATCCCATCATCCGCACCCAGGGTAGTGCCTTCCTTTTCAGTCATCCCCCCACCTTTCAATACATTTTTTGTATCCTCTTTATATTGAGTGAGTTTTATGGGGAATATTTGATCATTCGGCACACATACCATGTCCATGTGGGCCTGCAAGATGGCAGTGGGTTTACCGACCATTCCCGGTGAAGCTTCCTTTCTTAAAACAATGACCCGCTGCCCTGGATCGGTGGCTGCCTCATCATAGTGAACGATTGTAATTTTATTGTCGGGGTTTTTGTTATTGAAATCATTCACAACGCTTATTACATAAGACCGTACCTCATTTTCATACCCGGAATTATGGGATTTTTTTGTGATCTCGACAAAGATGTCGTTCACCTTTTCAGGTTTAAAATAATTTTCTTGATCGCTCATATTTTCCTCCTATCGTTTTTATGCGAATTGTCAAAAGTTTTCCCGGGTTATACTTTCAAAACCCATCCGCTACGCTAAACCACTCCAATTAATATTCTGTCGGGCCGTCATAGAAGCCGGCGATCTTCAACCAATGTTTCGGGTAATCGATTTTTTCCATGACATTGTTCGGGCCGGTGGTAAGGCAGCCGTCATTATATTTAACGATTAACTCTGTTGCCAATTTCCACCAGGCATCGATAACTCCCTTTGAATTTTTATTACAAAAGTCTATCAGACCCTCGGTATTCCCCTGGGAAAGCACCTCGTTTATTTTTTTGAAGGCCTCGATCTCCAGCTTTGATTGTAAGGCTGTGAGTTCTACCATCATATAGGAATAATTGAGGTTGATATAATTGGCGACGAAGTTAAATGCCCACCAGGCGCTGTCTCCATTAAACTTAAAGTCAAGCAAATTCATAGTCTGGATAGATTTGGGTAAATCCTTCATTTTGGTGTAAAAGGGCATTAAGCAATTGGCGGCCGGGCGATCCAATCCTATCCATGATATGCCCACCACAGTTTCATTATTTTCTATTTTCAATTTCTTCGCTTGATTTATCCACAGTATTCCGCAGCGGTAAATGGAGATAGACCGTTCCCAGGCACCCTCGGGTTTGTAGGTGTTTAAATTAAATTCATCTCCCTGGTCCGGGTTAACAGCGTAACGGACCGGGCAACCAAAAGGCCCGGCTGCTGTTCCTACCGTTAAATCGAATTCCGTACCCTCGTAATGATCGCGATATACAGCGGCTATATCCGCTATACTCAGCTTTTTAACGGGTTCTTTCGAATTTGGTTTTGTTGGGTCTGTGGGCAGCGGGATCGAAAATGGATATTGCCTGGTATAACCATCTTGCACTTTTGGCGACAGATGCAATGATGGATTTACTTTGGAAAAAGCCCGCCATACCCGCCTTAAAGAATAATAGGGGTTCCCGTATTCGCCGTTACTTACAGTGGGTAACCAATCCAGTTGTCTGGAATTCGTGTCTTTCTTCCATTCCATGGCCTCGCATACAGCGAAGAGGTTGGCGGAGTAATAAATTTTGTCGATGGTTTCTTTAGTCTCTTTGGGGGGATCGGATTCAAAATAGAGTTGTTCGGGATAAAGTTCCTTTTCATCCTTTTGGTTCTGATAAATATCCCGGATGCGGAATTCATTGGTGGCCACAAAAAAATGATCGTCGGGAACGCGCTGCGCCACCCATATGCCGGATTTTTTTTCAACTTCTTTATCATTTTTCAAGACATAAGCGCACATTTCCATTACCCAGGCTTCGTCTGCGTCGCCCAGCAATAATGTCTCGCCCGTTCCGTAATAGCCGTATTCCTTGATGAGATAGGCTATAACCTTGACGGCGTCGAAGGCTGTTTTACATGTTTCCAGGGCTACCCGGGAAAGTTCGGCGGTGTAAAAAATTCTTTTATTCTTCTCCGGGTCCGGTTGTTTTTTTGCGCCGCAGGTACATTCGCCGATCATTAAACCATGTTCATTCATAATCCCATAACTGGCATCGAAATAGGAATAGGTCTCCTTTGGGGGATTATCTAAGACGTCTTTCAGGAAATCCAGGCTTATGTGACCCAACCGCTTACTCTCCGCATGGCCTTCGCTTTGTGTTTGATAGCCGGGTCCCCTGTCGTCGCCGATATAACGCCTGATATCGGTGGAGTTGTATTCCGTATTAGACCCGAGGCTGCAATTGTCATAATACACATTCCGTTTTGCTCCTTTCGTTTGCTTTCCTCCAGGAACCAATATGACTCGTGCATCCGTAAGACCATCGTCCGAATGAGCAACGATAACGGAACCGTCTACCGTTGCATTTTTTCCCACAATGATTGTTGTACAAGCTAAATTATCCATCCTAATGGACTTTTTATTACTCATTTTTTTCCTCCTATAGTTTTTATTTGCCAATATTATAGTATAAAAATAAAAATGAAGTAGGTAATTTGAGATCAAAATGAGGGTAAAATCAGTTCAAAATTTGGGAGGGAAGAGTAAATTTAGATCATGAAGGGCAATTTCAGTTCAAAATGCGGGGAAAAGGAAAAAAACGGTTAAATGGCACGGATTTTGCTTTAAGGAAAAGAAAAACAGGGACAGCCAGGAAATTGTCTTCTTTTTTTATTTTTTTGTTGACAAAACAAGAAAAGTGTAACACTATATTGTTACAATTAAAATTGTAACACGAGAATGTGGCAATTCGATTGTGCGAGGTGATTATGTTTAGGATGAACATCGATACAGCGTCGTCGGTTCCTGTGTATAAGCAAGCAATACAGGCGATAAAGGTAGAAATACTGGCGGGCCGATTGAAAGACGGGGACCCCCTGCCCCCCATACGGGAATTGGCCAAGATTATCAGATTGCACCCCAACACTGTGGCAAAAGTCTATACCGCCCTCCAGGAAGAAGGGTTCATCGCCGGGAAAATGGGCAGCGGGCATTGGGTGACCTTTAAAAATAAGAAACTGGACAGCCTGAAAAAAGCGCTGATCGAGGATGAGTTCCGAAACTTTATCGATCGCGTCCTGGCGGTGGGCGCATCTAAGGCTGAGATCAAAGAATTAATGGAAAAATATCTAAATGGAGACCATCATGATTGAAGTAACCGACCTATCGTTTAAATTCAATAAAAAACCCGTCCTGGAAAATATAAACGTCCGCTTCGGGGAAGGGGAATTCATATTGATCGCCGGTAACAACGGCGCAGGGAAAAGCACATTCCTGCGATGCCTGACCGGCGTTCTTACACCTCTCTCCGGATCGGTACATTATCAAGAGGGATTGTCCAAACAACGCATCGGATTTATCCCCGACCGGTTGGGTTTCTTTGAAAACTTCACGCTTAAAAAGGCCATTGATTTTCATACCCGGGTCTTTCACACCGACGGGTTTGACGATTCCCTGTTAAAGGAATTGGAACTGGACTTGAACAGTCAAGTCAAAACCCTTTCCGTGGGTGAACGGACATTGTTTCTTTTTTCGTTAATAATTGCGCAGAAGCCTCGGCTGCTCCTGATGGACGAAATCCTCCACGCCGTGGACGCCTACCTGCGGGATGTGTTCCTGGACCGGCTGCTGGATATGATTGCACAGTATAACACCACGGTTATTGCCGTCAATCACACCTTCAGCGAAATCGAAAAGATACCGGAACGGGTATTGGTGATGGAAAACGGCCGTTTTATTATCGATGAGAAAACCGACGCGCTGCGTGAAAAAGTCAAGAAAATCGAACTGGAACCCAACGGAACCGTACCGGATGAACTACCGGTTCTGTTTAAAAAAGAAACCCCTTACATCAAGGAATATTACGTTTATCCCTTTGAAGAACGAATGAAGGCCGCTTTCGACGTCAAGTTCCGGGACTTGAACCTGGCGGATATTTTGAAATCTTTTATCGGAGGTTACTATGTTAAGAAAAGAGTTTAGCGAAGTATTGAAACAATCGCTGTTTTTTATTTTGTTGGCGGTGACCATCCCTTTTGGATTGAAAATCGTATCGGCATACCGTTCCATAACATATTTTGAACTATTTTTCAGCCTGTATCAAATCGGGGTGTTGATCTTCGTTATGTTTTTGGGGAATTCCCTTTTCTTATGGGACCGGAAACAGCGGGCGGAAGATTATTTACTTTCGCTTCCCTATACAAAGCTTCGGCTGCTGGGGATCAAGGTATTGCCCCGGTGGACCACGGCGGTTTTTTTCTACCTGGTATTTTTACTGCTGTATCTCTGCAGTGGAGAAGGATTCCCCATGGCCTCGGTTTTTTCTTTTACTTATATATACTTCAGCTTATTCATTATCGCACTAACTCTCTCCCTGTGCCTGGAAAACTACATTATATCGGCTGTGGTCACCCTGTTGGCAATGGCGGCGTTCCTGTGGACGATTTGCCTGATCCCGACGCTTTTAAGCCAATGGCTTTACGGGGTGGATATCAATTTGGCGCTTGAAAACCTGTTATTGATGAAATTCTATTTCGGGAAATTGCCACTCTCCTTCATCGCTATCATTGCCTGCCTGTTACTTCCCTTTAGCGCGGCATTTATTTTTTCCTTTAAAAAGATCGGTATCCAGCCGGTGAGTCGTTTCAACAAGCAGTATTTCAAGATATTCGTTCCTTTGCTGGCGGCTGGGGTCGTTTTAGCTTCTCTACTCACCTATTCTCTATTCACTCCTGGGGACAAAACCTATTACCTGACCGAAGGGCGCCGGTTAATCGAATGGAGTTATATGGCTGTCCGGGTATATGATGGGGACAGTGTGGCAGAAATCGCGTCCAGCTCTTTCAAAATCAACTCGATACTCATCGAGGCCGGTGACAATTTATACGCCAGGGAATTCAATTTCCCGGGGGATTCCACCTATTTTCTCCGTTTGGATATCAAAACCCCGAACATTGAAACGGTTTATAAACTGGAGGGGCGATATATCAGCGGGTTTACCGGTCCTTGGCTGTTCAGAAACACCATTGCCATTGTTGAAGGTTACCCGGGAGAAGCGGACAAAATGCTTCACCTTATCGATGTGAACACAAAGGAAGTAAAGAAAATAAAGCTTCAACATACATCCCGCTGCCAGGTAAATTTGTTCGGCGCGGATGAAGCGGGTGGGAAACGTTTCTGGTTGGTTGACTCGGAATCGAAACCCGGGCACTCGGTTTACAGGTTATGGGAAAACGGGGAAAAAGAGGAGTTGGGGACGAGTCAAAGGTTTCCTTTTTATGTTAACGGGGTATTGATAACATACGCGAAAGATATGGCAACTCTCAGGAAATTAGTTCCCCGCGGTATAACGGACGCCTGGGCCGCCGGGACTGCCGGGAACGCCGGGAACGTGAAGACCATCCGTGTGGGAGAAGGATTAATTTTCCAATCCTACCGGTCTCATGAACTCGATAACCCACCGCTTAAAGAAATCATCGGGGCGATACACGACCGCAACAATAATACTAAAAAATATTACTCACTGGATATGGAAAACCTGGAATTAAGGGAAATGAAGGCAATTAACGATCAAATAAAGCAAAGCACCCGTCGTGGCCCGGGATGGATGTCCTTGTTCCGGCCCACACCCGATGAGTATTATTATATTGAATACAAATGGAAAAATAAGAGACTCGACTACTGGAAGATATATGCTTTCAATAAGGGTGAATTGACCTTATTAAAGGAACTCCCTTTCCTGGGCCGGCAGACAAAAATCGCTGTTTGCAGGGGCGGTATTATCATCCGAGAGCCAGGGAGGCTGAATGTTTATGCCTTCCCGGATTTACGAGAATTAAAATTTAAAAAATTAAAATAACGGCCAATTCCAATACGGCCCGGAAAAGGAATAAAGTAGGGTAAGTGGTAAGCGGTAAGTGGTAAGTGCGACGTGAACTCACTTGCCACTTACCTTTTGTGATGGCATTGGAAAGAACAAATTTTCACTGCACCGGCTTGACAATCAAAAAAAATAAGACTACAATCACCTGCCAACTATTAACAAGGAGCTTAAAATGAAAAAAATATTAATCATAATATCGTTCGTTCTAATTATGGCGTTCACTTTACCACTATATTTAGATTCTCTTATGGCGGGCAATGAAAGCTGTATGGCCTTTCAACAGGGATGTAATCCCGGCCCCGGCTTTACTCTAAAAACCGGTGATTCCATCGGCGGCTTGATCGCCCTGGGCGGCTATCATTTTTTAAAAGCCAGTTCAGACCTTGATTTGTTCTTAAGCCTGGTGGAACTCTCGGAGATTTCCGGCCCGGATTATAAAGCGATGCAAACAGCCATGGCTTCAGCCGTCGATAATATGCAAAAAGCCCGGGACGTCTATTATCGGTTGAAGAACCTGGCCGATGTCAGCCCTTACAATCAAGCGGTTATCCAACAATTGACGGCTTTCGATTACGACGGGTTACAGGAAGAAAGAACCCTGATCCCGGTGATCTTTGAAAAGGTGAAAAAAATCCTCGGCGCCGGCGATGTAAGGGGGGTTTACAATAAATTTTACGCCGGTACAGGGAATTTAGCGGATTCGCTTTCGTCTTTAAAAAAAGCCGTGGACGCCCGTACGTTCCCTGACCTGTCGGCCCTCTGGCGCATCCGGCAAAAGTTCGCGGAAGATAAACTGTTCAGCCAGTACGTGGCGGAAGTCTTTTTCAGCATAAAATAATAATCCGGCAGTCAGTATCGGGAGGATCCAGAAATGTTCACCAGTATTTTCCTTTATGAAGCCAAAAAGCTGTTGCGGAAGCGAAATATAATAATATTTTTCGTTATCCTTATTATCCTGGCCGCCTTCAGTTACGAAGGGACCAGCGATTATAAAACTTTGCTGAAAAGCAAAGCCCCTTTCCAGGACGCCGAAAAAGAAAAGGTATCGCTGCTGATCCATTATACCTTTTACGGGATTCGCGGCGTCCGGATATTATTCATTCCCAACGCCTTAAGCGTCCTGTTTAACGACCTGGCGGTCTACAGCGGATTAACCGCCAACGTGGACAGCGCCGAGGGCCTTTCCATTACCAATTCGATAAATGGCAAAGAATTATTTGCGGAGGCCGGCGGTTATATGGACTTTTCCGGCATATTGCTTTTAATTTCCACTTTCCTGGCTTTGATCTATGGGTATGATATCATGCGGGATAAAGAATACTTAAAGTTATTGGCCGATTTATCAAAGTGTAAAAAAATTCATATCACGGTTGCCCTACTGAGGATAATATTATTGAGTCTCTCTTGTGTGCTGCTCTATTGCCTCTCCCTTCTCTGGCTCTTCATCAACGGCATCCCCGCCAATGCCTCTTTTCTCCTATACATTGCGATACTCCTACCGGTAGTGACTTTCTTTATAACCACCGGCGCGTTTATCGGCTATCGAATCGGCAGACCCTTCCAATTCATCACTCTAGCCGCCTTATATTTCTCACTCTTGCTTTTGATTCCATGGGCTATAAAAAAATGCCTCTACATTGAAGCCACCAATAATATCTGCTCAACATATGAATTGGAGTATGAAAAACTCAAGGTTATGATGGACCTGGAAAGAAGAAGTTATAATCAGATAGGGACATGGAAGAGTGGCGCTGTTGGCCCGGATGAAGTGAAAGCCCTGGTTCAAAGCGGACAGGATATCGAGTATAAAAAACTCCAGGAATATGAGAACGGCAGGATAAAATCTCTTTCCCGGAGAATAAAGATTTATCATATTGTGTCGTCCTTTTTCCCTACTACCTTTTATCTATCCTCAAACCAGGAGTTAAGCAGCAAAGGCTACGTGGAATTTATTCGTTTCTACAGGTATGTCCATTATATGAAATACCAATTTATCAAATTCTATATCGAGAAAAAGTTTTACCTAACGCTGCCGGCCTCCGGGGTAGAACCCTTTGTGAAAGGGGACGAGAATTTATTCGAAGCTGAGAGCCGGTTGCCGGCTTATTTCCCATTGGGATTGGGAATGACCCTGTTCTATATCCTGGCGATGCTGCTGCTTCTGAATAAATCCGAATCCCGGCGGCAAGAAACCGGGAGCGAAAGCAAGGCGCCCGCCATTAATTTTGCCGAAGGCCGAACCAGTCAATTTATTCTTTGTGGAAACAACCGGAAAAAAGGCGAGCTTTTCAACTACTATCGCCGGCAGCCCAATGTTTCTTGTATTGAAAAGATTAAAAACGCTGATTATAACCTGGAACTTGGGCCGGTGGAAACGTTGAAACATTTTTGCCGGATTAGTGGCGTAAATGAAGAAAAAGCAGCCCAACATTTTTCCCTGCTGAACAGCGACGGCCTGGAAAAGGAGACCACTGCCCATGAAACTTTAGTGAAAATTTATGCGGCGGTCAAAATGTCCGGGGAGCATGAGTTTATTGTGTTGGATAATTTTTTTAAAAATGAATCGCGGCGGTTTGAGAATGCTTTTCTTCCGCTGCTGACGGCAATGGAAAAAGCCGGGAAGAAGATAATATACCTGGATTGTGATTACTATTATTCCCGGGGGGGAATGGAAGCCAACGATAAATTTACCACCGAAACCTATATGGTATTCGACCTTCCCCTGGGCATGGTCACGCTGAGGTAATGAGGGAACCGAATTTATAAATCGGTTCCTGTCATTCGATGACCTTCCACTTTTCCAGGTAATAGGTATCATCCACTTCATTGACCAGGTACAAATAACCCTCATGGTATTGGTATTGATAAGTCCACATAAAGTATCCCCGCCTCAATTTAAATATAGCATAAAAACACGGAATTTTAAGTTTACCCTTTAGATTGAGTTGATAATCGAAAAAATCGGCCTCCACTAAGCCATTACACTGGTCGCCGTAGCCTTCCCTTCTTATCACCGCAAAACCTTTTCCCAGGAGCACCATCCAACATGCCGGTTGAATATCATCCACAAGTTCAATTCGGTTCCACAAAGCGGGTTCCTGGTACTTTAGCCAGGATATTTTTTCTCCCTCCGGCACTTTTTTCTTATCCACATTCACCCGCACTTTTTTTAACAGTTGTCCCCCCATATCAAACTGTCTCAATTGATAATCGTCCATATTAATAAAATAGATATTCTCATTTTTATAAAAATAATGAAATTCCGGGACTGCTCCTATAACTAGTTTTTTAGAGTTCGTTGAGGAACTCCATGGGTTTACCGGGCCAAGTGATTGGAACCGTTTCATTACAAGCTCGGGAAATTTAACAGTGTAGAATTGATAAATAACTTCACTCCTTTCAGTATAAGTAGGTGTAGTTCCCAGAAAATATTCACCATTCTTTATGAAAGTAACGGGAAGAAATATTTGCTTCGTTAAGGGAACGAATTTAATAAAGTTAAATGCTTTATCAAAGGTGTTTACCCGCATCTGGGTATTAGACGGGACGTAAATATGGTCGTCGAATTTAAAAATGAAGCTTCCCTCTCCCAGGTCCCCGGGCCCCAAGCCCATAAAAAATTCTTTTTGAGAAGAAAGTGCAAGGTCATCGTTGTAGATATTTAAGATTACTTTTTTACGTTTTTCCGTGCTATATCCGCGCACATATATCTCACTGCCCGCTTTGTGCAAAGTGGGATAAATCATATTGGGAAGTTCTACCTTTTTTTCAAAAACCAATTTTACATTGGCCGGTTCGGGCTTTTCTTCCAGGACAATCTCTGCCACCCCGGATTCACCCGAATTCTTGCAATTCGGATAAATAACCAGGATTACTAGAACCATTAGTATCAGTGTTTTTCTCATATTCGTTAACCTCAATGTTTTTCTCAATTAATTTAAAGTGTATTATATCACTAATACAATCAATTGCAAGGGTTTTCCTCCGCCCAAATTCACCATCAAATGCTTCCAGGCTGTAGACATTACGTCCCTCACCCACAGATTACACCGATTCACATAGAGCGCCATAATGTTCCGATTAAGGTACATTCAAATAATCGTCCTTAAATAATTTGCCCCCAACCGTTCCATGTCATCTACCATGGGATAACCGTACCGGGTCCTGGGTTATGTCATATACCTTTGAACGCCAAATTTCCCATTTATCCGTTTCCGGATTGTCTACGATATAATATCTATCCCCCTTAAACATAAGATTTGATAATAAAGTCCGGAATGATTCTCTTTCCAGGGTATTCAAATCAAATGGAACCAGGTTTACATCCAGGAGTTTTCCTTTTAAATCCAGGATTAGAACTCGCTGTTTATCTATTTCAGGGTACTGGAAAACATAAATCCTATCATCAGCCACTTCGAAACTGCAAAAAGAGGGAAAATAATCATAGAATTGGATTTTCACATCCAGGTATCCCGCCCCTGTCTGAGCCTGATATTTCCTCTTTAGAATGGTTTATTTTAAAATCGTAGGAATTGCCTGTTTTCGATAGGGCCTATTTATTTCATACAGCCGATGGCCATTTGCATCAAAAACAATAAAAAAGAAATTTTCCAGGGATGATAGCCCGATATATATATTGTCTTTATATATTTGGTAAGAACAGATGGCGGGGAAGAGCCATGCCTCTTTTTGTCCGGTCTTTGAATTAAATATATATGCAGTGTCCAGGCTTTTTTGAAAAAGAACTTTTTTTGTTTTGAAATCAGGGCCTACCAGTAGGATTTTTGTTTCCATAGAGGGGCTATTAATATCTCTTTCGAAACTCTTTGAATAGTCGCGAGTAACGTAATTATTACCCACCGGTAGGCAGGGGATCAATTCAGAAGGGCATTTTATTTCTTTTATCAGTTCACCTTTTCTCGAGAAGTACGAATTCTTACCCGGGCTATTGATAAATATATAATCCTGATAAACCTTGAAACCCTGAATCACCCGAAACTCTGCTGGACCTTCCCCTGCTCCCCCAAATGTTGACTTTAAACGAGAATCATTTTTTGAATGAAGGTTTATGGTTTGCTTATCATCATCGATTATGTAAAAATAATCTTCATCAACATCCGATAATGAGGGTTTTTTATATAGTTCCTCGATCACAGCAACTTTTTCAGGTTTCGCGTCAAGGACTTCCTGCTTCTTAAAAGCATTTAGCCAGGACTCTTTATCATACGTCATGTCGTACCCTTTACAGGCGCTGTCAATAAAAATAATAGAAACCATCAGCAAGAATAAAAAATATTTTTTCCACATAAAAGATTATTTGAGTACCCTAAGCGGCCACATGTTCCCGGGCAGTTTTTGTTTTGAATTTTGAAAATTTAGTTTTCAGCGCTTTCGGACTGGTCTCCCGCTGATTGTTGGTCCAGGAAGGGCTTCCAGCGATAATAAAAATCGGCTTTTATATAATTGTAATAATCCTTGTTGGTCAGTAAATATTTAAATAGAAGTTGCAGCTCTTCATCATCGGTCAAGGATTCAGCTATATCATCGGGATCACCCAACGCCACCTCATTCACCGCCGGCTCATCCGGCGCCGGGTCCCGGTGTTTATGAAGGACGCCGCTTATGTGATTCGGACCATCCAGTACAAACACTAAATCGAATAACACATCCTTATGCCTCGCAAAACGTAGGCCTTTTGCCATATTGATAATGTCCTTGTCCATCGGTTGTTTCCGGATATAGTCCGATATCTCCGCGGGGAATGCATCGGAAACAATACTTGCGCCGGGCCTGGAGGGAAGCGTCGGAACCCAAAAGGATTTTCCAAACCGGTCCAATTCAAATTCTAACCCCGATAATACCCGGGACAAGTTCGAAGATTCATTCTTCTCCGGCTTCGGCTCTTCCCGTAAATTATTGACAAATTTCGAGGCTATCGCTTTTAATTCTAAAATCTTCTGCTCCAATATATCGCCTAATTCCTTGATATTTAAAATATCCGCTACTTCCCTAAGCAGTATTTCCTTTTCCTTCTCATGCATGAATGCCTCCTCTATCCTCTTCCATAACGTCATATTGCTTATTAAGCGGCAGGTTTAAAAATCCCAGGTATTCCATCCGGTATTTCAAATAAAAGCCCACGACGGCATGTTTGACCGCATTGCTTTTGGCCATATCCATGGCCATCTCTTTAAGATACTGGTTTCCCTTATCGACCTGGTACAATTCGTTGATGCCTTCACCGGACAAAAGCCAATCGATGGACATGGCAAAAATATTTTTCAAATCCGCCAGGATTTGGGCGGTGGGAGTAATCACGCCGCTTTCAATTTTTGAAAGGGTCGAGCGGTCGATGGACAATTTTTCGGCCAATTGCGTCTGGGTTATATCTCCCTGGCGTCTTAAAGCACTGATTCTGAAACCGATTTCTTTTGTTTCGATTTTTTTCATAAAAAAAAAACTCCTGGGGCTTGACAATCATCTTAAAGTGATCCATAATCACTGCATGTTTAATTCAGACACATTTAGGTCAAATAGCCCACAATTGGTGGGCCACGGTCTGTTTAAGAATTTAAATATACTGCTTTTCAAATTTAAATGCAAGGGGGGTCGTGATTTTTTTTGGCCGGCCATGGCCGGCAGTCGTTTAGAAAATCAAAATAAGGAGAAGATGATGGCGTCGATCAAAAATGAAGATTTGGTTAAAGAGGCGTTTTCCGCTAACCTCATTTACAGGCTTTTGAAGAATCAGCGGTTCGTATTAACGGGAAGGCTCCGGGAGTTTTTCCATTTATTTCAAGTGCCGGAAGTCAGGCAGAGTATTTTTGTAAAGATCATCGAGCTTAAGTTTATTTTTGAAGACGAGATCAAAGAATATTTTAAGGCGGATGAGGGCCCATGCAAAAAATAAGCGAAAACCTCGTTGCATTTCCATTTTTCGGATGCAAAAGAAAGGGAAACCCCGTTACATTTCCAATTTTCGGATGCGAAAGAACGGCAAACCTCGTTACATTTCCATTTTTCGACAGTAAAAGAACGGGAAAGCGCGTTACATTTCCATTTTTTAATGGCAAAAATCCCAAATGCAACATTACATTTCCATTTCTTTGCAACAAAAGATACAAATGTACTGTTACATTTCCATTTACTTGCAGCGAAAAATACAAATGCGTCGCTGCAGTGCGACTTATTTGCATCAAAAAGGCCGATTGCATCGTGTTTTATCGAGTTTTCAGTACCGAGAAGCCGGTTGAACCGATTTTTGGCGAACCCGCGGGGCCAAAAAAAAGAATAAAACATAGAGTGTGAGATCGCTATAATTTAAAAAGGAGAAAGAAACATGCAAGAAGAAACAGTAGTAAAAGAAACAAACACGGGTGATGCCGCAGCCGCGGTCGTCGCTGAAGAAACCGAGTCCGTGAGAATGATAAGGATGACCTTTGAGAGGCAGCTAAGTCATCAAGGGCTTTACATCACTCTTTCGTTGGGAGACCCGACGTTGAAGCAATATGCCGCTGATTACGGATTTCCCCAGGAAAAAATCGAAGGCTTCAAAATACTCTATAACGAGGTAGAGAAGTTGTATTCGAACCAGAAGCTTAAGGCAGCCGAACTGTTGGAAGCCATCCGGCTCTTCCTGGAAAAACTGGATACAGCCAGGATTAAAACTCAAGAGATTGTGAATATTGCACGGTTGGCTTTTAAGAAAGACCCGGCTGCTTATGTTGCCCTGGAATTGAATAGGATTCGTAAAAGGACCAATGATGCCTGGATTTTGCAGCATAAATATTTTTATGAAACAATCCTCGCTCAAACCGCCTACGTCGCACAAATAACTAAATATAATGTATTACAAGCTCAATTGGATGATGGGTATAATGCATTGTTGGAGACCATCGATGCGGCGAGTAAAAAATTAAACGCCAAAGCGGAAGCCCAGAAAGCCACGGAACTGAAAACCAGGGCCTGGCTAAAGTTGAAATGGGCGATGCGGAAGTATCATAATGTGATGAAAGCGGTGCTGGAAGAGGACCCCCAGATGAAAGAAAAACTGGGCATGGTGACTCCTATAGAAGTCTAACCAATGGTCCGTGGGGCCCCGGTTGCGGTTGAGGTTGAGGTTGGCGATATGCGACAGAGAACGCGAGGTTTTCTTCCTTATCCTCAACCTCAACCTCAATCTTTATATTCGTGTTGCCCCGTCGCGTCACTGCGAACCACTGCCATCCCATAACAGCGCCAGACTCATATCCGTCATCGACTTCGTACTCAAAAGCCAACTCACCGACCAACTCCCATCAGCATCCTTGGGAGGGAGACAGTTTTTGATCTGCCCGACCCGCACGCCCGGGATGACCTGCCCGTCCATTTGCAATGTCCCTGAAATAGCGTCTTGCCTCCCCTCCACCGACGGGTATGGGTATATCTTAAGATCCTCCGGACTCTCTTTGGGATCCACCGGCTTTTGGATTGCATATACGAGCGCGTCATTGATCCGTATGCCCGGACCGGCCCAATAGGGGAAATGTTCCGGTCGAATCTTGAAATCGAACCGGTACTTTGGTTTGGCGCCTGTGGATTGCGCCGCCTTGAACCTGGCCCATTCCGTGGGGAAGTCGTACCGGAGCGAAAGCAGCCGCATTTGCATCCCTGTGGTTCCTGCCTTCATTAAGGCCCGGACGTTCTCGCTCGCCGCATCCCGGAGTTCGTCGTCGCCTCTCTTTGCCGTGTACCGGACGTGCATGACCGCATCCGATATCGACTCGTAATCAAACTGGGGAATCGCAGCCGAGAGTTCCAGCCGCCAGCGGCTGATCGCCCCTAGTCCCTCGAAAGGCAAATACCGCTCGTCCCGGAAATTAAGTTCGAACAACCCGCTGTCGTTCTGCCCTGAACTCGTCGCAACGGACTGGATTTCCCCGCAGCTTACCTCCAGGTTTTCCGGCGCGGCGTATTTCCGTTGACCCAGCGTCGCTGTCCGTCTCATGCGGCTCGACAGCAGCGTCAGCGCTGCGCTAACTCCAGTGTATGGCCCGGTCACGCACGGTATCGTGATACCGACCGACTTGATGCGACGGAAGTAGTGCCCCGGGAACTCCAGATCGAAGAGCGTTTCGGGCAAGTCGAACTCGCAGCTATGCCCGTACTTCAACGCGAGGAGCGCTTCCGGGTCCAATTGAAGAAGCGACACATGCCTGGTGATTTCGAGTTCGCGGCGATTCTGGTCCAGGTAGACCGCTTCCATGCGGCGAAGGCCCTGGCTCAGCCGCTCACCGGAGAGCAGCCCTTTGCGTAAATTATCCCACTGGCCATACTGCACGAAAGAGGAAGACGGATCCCCTATTTCATATTGGTAAGCTCGCTCAACCTTCTTCGCCAGGTCGGAAGCCAGTTGATAGGCAGAAAAGTACAACCCGGCCAACTGGCTTTCCATCCAGCCATAAAGCGATTCGCCGGAAAACTTCATGTGGCGCATATAATCATCGATATTGCGGGCATTGTCGATCTGTTTGCGGTGGTTCTCCAGTTCCTTCTCGGCAATAGACTTGCGGATTTCAAGGGCCAGGATCTGCTTGTCGATTTGGCGAATTTCCTCGGCGGTCATTCGGGATTGCTGCACCCATTCGTCCCGGCGGCGCTGCCAGCCGGCTATCAAACTGGCTCGGCGCTCCCAGAAGGATGCGTTCGTCGCAAAGAAGGACGATGCCTCCCCCACTAAAGAGGCGGCTTCTCCCAGGAAGCTAAATACTTGCTTTGTTGAACCAGTAATATCGGCTATCGCGCCTGCAGCAGCGGTTTTTAAAACACCAGCCGCAAGTTTTGAAGCCGCAGCAGCGGCTGTGCCCCATTGCCCGTCTTGCAATCTCCAGACCTGATTAATTTCCGGTTGAATGAGCGATAAAGTACTGAAATCATCCGGGGCCCCGGTTTCTTGTACTTGCAGCCTGAGCGACTGTTCGACAATCGGCGCATGAGACGCATCCTGCGTGATCTTGTTCTGGCCCAACTGCCGCTGCAGGTAAACGAAACGGTCAAATGTATTATTGCGCGTTTTTTGCAGTGAATCGATATTGGCCTGCGCCTCTTTGATCTGCGCTTCCTTGACTGATTCTATCAGCGTAAGCATATCGATTTCCTGGCTGGATCTCAGCAAGGCAAGATGCTCGGCTTCTTTCTTTTTTATTGCGGAAAGAATCGCACCACCGAGGCTCTTGACTTCATTGCAGAACTCGTTCGCCTTTTGCAACAGCGCTTGAAAACGGTAGTGCGGCAGCGGCGCAAAACGATCCGCCAGCACATCGGCCAAATCCAACCCGGCGGCCCTGGCCCGAATCAGCAGTTCTGGATCGATCGGCGGCTCGTACAGCGGCAGGCTGCGGGTGACCCCTTCGATATTTTTGCAGTTCCGAATCTTGAAGAGCCGGTCTTCGACCGTATCCCACAATTCCGGCAATTTTTCGTTGGGCGGCGCACAGAAATACAAGGAGCCGATGGAGGAGAGCTTCTCCATCTCTGGCCAACCTGATTGCGGGTAACTTCCGTGCTGGGCAAGCCGCTTCAGTAATTCCATCCAAGCCTTTATTAGAGCGCTATCAGCCAGGCTTAGCCAGACATTGGAAAAGCCATCCGAATTACCCTTCCACGCCTTGAGCATACGATAGCTAAACGGTTGGCTGACGGCTGCGTCTCGCGTCCTGATTTTCCCTGGTCTTGGACCCAGGATCTGCGCTGCCATCACGTAAAGAAGCGTCGCCTCGTTGATGGACTCTCGCGTATCCCGGCGGTACAATTGATCTGCCCAGGCAACCAGGTTCTTGATGTAGGCGATGACGGTATACCACTCAAAAGCGCCGGCGCGCAACCTCGCAACGGCAAAAGGATTGAACGGATCGTTCAGCCAGGCCGCAACCTGATCTTGCACTTTTGTCTTAACGGCAGAAGATGCATCCGGGTTTGCCAGCGCTTCAAGAAGCTGAGTAATTGTGTAAGGAACTTGCGCATCCCGGAACGGCAAAAAGCGCCAGAACCGTTCGCGCCCTGCGCTTGGGTCATTCGTAGTGGGATCAAAGATATAATGGAACCATTTCCGGGCGTCTTCAAATCGCTGTTGACGTGAGAGGAATATCGCAACTGCAATAGGGAGATGGTAGAAAACCTCCCAGTTATATCCAGCATAAGGTTGCGTCAAATTAAATTGCACTTGATAGACATCGCGGGCATCAAGCCGCGCGCGGAAATCGGGTTGAATGTAATTTGAGATTCTGTCGACACCCAGTTTTGAGTTGTAGGGAGCATCCTGCGTGTCAATATCAAACAGAGCCGGATGTATACCCGAGGCTCGACTACTGTACATCTTCGCGTCGACAAAACTCCCCGTATAAATGGCCACTCGATACTCCGGTATGGGGGGGAGCCCATTACCACTGGGACTTTGCGCCTGCGCAAAAGGAATCCGTGAAGTCGCGACGATCATGCGATTGCTTGCTTCCTCGAGGTACCAGTAGTCTAATCCAGAGTAGGAATTTTGTGGCCCCGACTTCAGGACGAACATTCGACCGGCTTCGCTGGTATTAGCTACAGGCAGGAAACCACTCCCGCTAGGAGTGCTTTCAAGATAACCGCTCGAGAAAAACAGATAATCCCACCGACGTATTTCCTTAACGACAGGGCCAGAGGCTGGCTCCCAAACTATCTCGCTGCCACCTTCTACCAGAAAGGAACCGCGATACTCCATGTCAAGTGGAGCGTACTCGCCAAGTACTTCGGGATCCTCTTTCACACTTTTTAAGAAAGAAATTTTCGCTTGATAGTAGTCTCCGCCATTCGGTTGCGGATGATCGGAAGGCAGTCCGGAATCATCACCGCCAAAATTAAATGTGACCTCTTGTGATTCAAGTGTGACCTCTTTTGATGGGTCTTTTGCGTCTGTATCTCTGAATGAAGCCTTTATATGTAGAACTACATCCCAAAGGATCGTTAAACTCACTGCGGACAGTTCGTTAGCGGCAATTGGGCCGAATTGTCCTTGAGGGTCAGACTGCAGCGTTAGTGGATCCTTATTCCAAAATTCGTTACTAACAGATACGCCACCAATCGTGACGCTACACGGTTTCAAGACCACTCTCCCTGTGTTCTCATAATTCACGGTCAAGCTAACTGTGAGCTGAAGTTGCCAATATCGCAGGCGATATTGGCTGCCCCTTACCGGTTGATAAAGTTTTGAATTGGTAATTACGAATTTGTTTGCGTCCGTCACCGTCGTGCCCTGTAGCTTCGGCTTCACTGCCGACCAGAGATCGATCGCGAAAACGCTGTCGGGTTGGACCCTCCGAAGACGTAGCATGAACATTGTACGTTCATCTTTACTAATCAACTTCTCGAACTTGGCTGGCTCTCGACTAACTAATTTCTGATTCCAACCTGTCGGACTATGCCGTGCCAATGCCAGTTGTACTTCGTAACGAGCGGCATCATTCGCCTCCACCAACTTGACGATCGGCCATGCAATGTGCAAATTCCCACCTAGCACAAAAGGAATTATATGGTTCGGAGGCATATCGAGATCGATACGCTCCCAGCCTGTCCAGCGAGTTCCCAAGATACCGCAATACTTCGCCTGCCTCCAAAAAAAACGATACGGCGAGTTTTGAGTCCGCCCCACAAGGTATAATGGAAAATCCGCTGATGCTGGTGCTCCCTCGAACATAGTTTTCTGTGGAGTGTCCTGATACATCCCAATAACAGTGACATTACTGATTTCTACCAGGTCATCCAGATACTGTCTCAGCGCCTGGAGCGCATTCTCATGCGACGGCTCACTCTGAGTTAATGCGCTCTCAAATGCCCTGAACGTTTCCGTCCGATCGTCCCGCACTTCCGGGAATAGCCAGTTCTCCGGGTAGAGAAACACTTTGCGATTGGCTTCCCACACTCGGTAACTCTGCATCCATTCCCAGCGATGATCGGGGTCAATGTCCGGGGCAACGTTTTCCTCCAGGTTCATCATGCATCGCTGCATAAAGAGTTGCACGGCAGCGGCGCTTTGCAGCATACGAGTGGTATTCATGCACGGCGACATTTCGACGTCGATCAGGTAGCGCTCATACAAATCGTTCGCGTCGCGTAGACCGTCACGGGCGACGAGGAAATCCACCAATCGGTCGCGCTGCTGGATCCTCAACTCGTTCGTGCTTTCGCGCAGCGCCGTAAGCCATCCCTTTTCTCCAAAGCGGCTGCGCAGGGCGTTGATCGCCGCCGCGCGCGACGCCGAGTCGGGCTGGCTCTTGACGAGATGGGCAAGCTCGTCTGCCCGCAGGCCCATGCGTCTCATTAATTGCAGCGCATCGATCCACGCCGCCAGGCAAAGGGGATTCATACAATCCTCGTCGCCAAAACCAAGCAGGTCGCTCTGCGCGAACCTTTTCACATCGTCAACCGGGATATCGAAACTGTCATGAAGCGAGCCCGCGGCAGTCTCGTATGGCTTATCCGCCGGATGTGTCGCCAATGCAACTACCAGGTTTGCTGCGACGTTGCTCATCGCGCTCGATATGCGGGCAAGCGATATCAGCGAAGCCGACTGGAACCATGCCGTGAACAGCGTCACGGTGGAAGTTGGGGCTACCGGCAACTTGCCGACATCGAGCCCCTGGATCATCCCGGCCGCTGGGGTGAAGGAAGGTAACCAGCCCAGTTCTCGGCGCGAAAGCTTCCACATGGCGTTGAGCAGCGAAAACTTGTGTAATCGATAGACCACTGCGCCTTCGGTTGTGGTCTCGATACCGTTGACGTGGATGACACGATCGGCGGCGGCAAATGCAACCGCCGCCTCACCCAGGAAGAGTTCTATGGCAGGGTGAACTGGGTCGCCCGCGGCGCCCGCAACACAAAGCTTTTGCCACATCAAATCTTGAACTATGGGAACATCAAGTCCGAAGCGCTGGGCGAATCGGCTCATCACGATATCCGACTCGCGGCGGAATTCAGTAAGCCGATTCACGAAGTCCAGCATCTGTTTGGGGTCAGATCCGATAAGCGGCTCCGTTTTTGTTTGTCGCTTGTAGTAATCGGCGAAGCGCGTTAGATCAATCATGGAAAGGCCCAGCGCTTTGGTAAGGCCCAGGACGCGATGGAGGTTCGACAGCGCCGCAAGCGTGAGGGGTGAAGTCCCGGGAGGATTGGAAACTTTCAAGGCGCGATCGAGTTCATCGACGGCAACCCCGAAAGCGGATGCCAATTTTTCGTTCGACAGGCTTGAATCTGGAGTGGAAACAAGGGTATCGCGTTGTCCGGTGAGCGCCGGGGCATTCGAAAACAGGCTTTCGAAAACCCCCTGGCCATGCGTATGGGTCAGGTATATCGTCCCGCCCAATCCGCCCCACCAGGACAAGACCACATCAAGCGGAAGTCGAAGCTGCTCACCGAGTCGCGCCGCGTAAGGAAGCGGACCTGCAGCGGGCTTCCCCGTAGTAGTGGGCGACAGCACAGTAATAATGTCCACAAGTTTAACATCAAGCGGTTCGCCGGGCGTGGGTTTGCCAAACGCTTGAATTGCAAGATCGAGCAGGTAGGGTGACAGGCGCGTGATTTCGTGAAGGGCCTGCAAACGGTCGATTCGATCAAGATGTTTCACTTTCAGGCCGGAAACAACGTCGCGGTGTTTAGAGTCTTGAGTGAAGTCGAGTTCCGTTGGAACAACGTTATCGACAAAAGCGCAAAACAATGCGTCCTTAACCAGGGCCTCCGAAACGCCCGCATTCATTGCCAGGACCGCGAGCGGCACGGCTGACTGGGCTGTTGTCCAACTCACCGCGCTGGTACTGTCATCAATAAGCACACCCCATCGAGTTTGCCGATCGCCATTCTTCGCCGGCAGGATTGTGAGTTTCGCCATCTGGGCGGCGCTGATCGGGAATGCGGCTACTTCCGCCGAAGTCGCATTTACCGCTTGCGATCCGCGCAAACACTCCCGCAATCCGGACTGCGCGTCCAGGAGGATCGCACGGGCAGTATCGTTTCGCAAGACCCAGGGTTTATCCTGCCGGGGTTCGGTTCCTATCAATACATACTCGAGTTGCTCGGGGTCGAAATCCTGGCTGCGAATCCAATCCGCTCGGTCGAGGAATTCAAGCATCGCTTTGGGAGTGGCAAGCGGGTCACCGCAGACCAGCCGTCTCATGGCGCAGTAGGCGGCTGTTTTGAGACCGAGAGCGCCCGCCAATATATCGCGATAGGTTTCACCGTCAAAAGCGCCGAACCACGCGCTAACGACTTCAACCGGCAATTTAAGTCTTTGCGTGAGCAACCTTAGGTTTGCCAGGTTGGCTATCATATCTTCATTAGGAAGAGTGTTTACATATCCCAATGCCCGCATGGCGATATCAAGATCACGCACACTCCAGCCGAACCGTCGCTGCAGGCGTAAAAAGCGGCGCAAGCGTCCGAGAAAGGCAGTTAACTCCGCATCCTCGCTGATTCCATCCAGGGTCAGCTTACTTGGGTCGCAGGAGTCGATTATCTTCAACGTCACGGCATTGCCCGGATTGACACAGCGGCTTTGCAGCGCGTCCTGCAGTCCCGCCAGGCTCAACCGCGCCTGCTGTATAATCAGCGACACTCTGCGAAGCAGGGTTTGGGGAGTATCGGTAACTATGGTTCCGGTATACGAATCGCGCAGCGTGGCTTTATTGCCGACGACATCGAGGCCCCATGCGCGCCAAACGGCGTCACCCGGGTAGACAGTGACAATCTCGTTCGCCTCGGCGGAAGAAAGTCCCACTCTTTCCTGCGCTATTACTGGGTCGCTGTAACGAACACTTTCAGGCCTCGCTGTTTCGAGAATTTCAAGACGAGGGATTCCGGCGCGCTTCATCAAGGCCCGAATTTCAGTGAGGGTGAGATCGAACGGCAGCGTCCAGGGAAATATGAAGAAGCTGGAATTGGCAAGATAATTGTCATAAGCGCGCGGATTGCGGTTCTGCGGCCGGCTATTGAGGTCGCGGTCCGAGGCAGTGCTTTGGTACGCCAGGCCGGTTATCCGGACCCCTTTCGGTCGGTAAACAAGCTTCAGGTTTCGGGAAGCCGTATATATCCAGCGATTTGCATCATCTGGAGTGATCAGAAAATTAATCCTGAATGGGCTAACGTACCTCTCTTGCAAAAATGGTGGGAATTGCCCGTTGCTTAGATCTCTGGCTGCAGGCACGATGTAGTTAAGAGTTGGCAGCGTAAGGTCAAGGTTACGAGGCGATCCGTTGGGAGCCGAAAACTTAATCCCCCCCAGCACCGAACCTTGCACTACCTCGATTACTCCGGACACCGTTGCCGTTACCTTCCAAAGTTGCTGATTTCCCTTGTCATGCATTCTTCTAATGTTGTTTATTGACTCGATCTGCAGCGGAAGCTCAGGGCATCCTAATTTACTTCGCACTGCCGGCAGCAGCTCGGCAAGATCTTTTTGATCAGTTATCTCGTCGCTTTTGTACAAGATGGCGACCAGCCATGTCAAGCGTTCTTTAGAGAGACCCGCCCCTGCCTTGTTCGGCGGCTCAGGACCAAGATATTCGTCCGTGGCTGTCAGCGTCCAGCGCCGGCTGCCATCCGAGACGACCCAGGTTTCAACGCCATATTCAAGCGGCGTTGAAGCGGCGTCTTTTTCAACCGTGAGATTCGTGAGCGTATCCGGATCGAGAACGGTCGACTTGAGCGCTTCCAGGATCGGGCCCGAAAGCGGCTTCCTGGTCAGTTCTAATTCCGGCGTACTATCGCCAGGGATGGCGATATCGAAAGGCAGCGCCACCGCGTTCTCGAGTATCTCGTTCACCAGGTCGATGTGCGGCAGTTCAATCTCGGTGTTTTCGCACGACAGCAGCAAGTCCCACAGGTCGGGGCGGCGATGCATGAGTTCGCTGGCCGCAGCCTGGTCCTTCTCGATGAAATTCAGCAGGTCGGCGTAATAAGCGGCAGGGGACAGCACCGAACGGCAGGGTTCGCACGAACAGGTATCGAGCGCGCCGAATAAACTGCGCAGCTTCGGGTTCTTGTCGATGATTTCTTTCGCCGGGCCTTTCTTCAGCGATAACGTCTCCATGACCATCGTTTCGGGCGCGTTGAACAGGGGCATCAAGTAACCCATCATCCCAATTCCAGCAGCGCGGGTCTGATGCGCCCGGGTTGCGATTTCTATCAGTCGAGAATCATCGATCTTTTCCGCGAGCCGTTTCTTGAGGCCCTCGACGCCGTAGTCGGCGAGTTCACCGATGTGCCCCAGGCCCTCCTCGATCAGGATGTGCGCCTCGTCCCAACTGGCGCCCATACGTTTGGTCCACTGTATTTGGCGAAGCGCGCCCTTGATTTCCGGCATGACGTCAACACCGTCGATGTCGGCCTGGGCGAAATAGTCGTCGATACCGGCACGCACGACGTCGAACGCGGGATTAGCGTCCAGGAATGCGCCAACAAACTCGAAACCCGGTTTGTCGGGAGCAAAGGTCTTGTTATTGATTTTGGCCTTCAGCGCCGCCGTCGGCGCGGCATCTTCCACTGCGAATGAGAGGTGTCGCGCATACTCAACCGGCGTCATGTAGCTTCGGACCGGCGCCCCTTGCTCGTAAGCAATCTGCAGCCAATCGTCCCTGGAAATCTCCGCCAGCTTGCCAAATGCCGCATCCCCGACCAGGCCATCAGTTCGCTTGATCATCGCTTGCACCGCGGGCGCATGGCCTAACGCAATTTGCCCTAAGCTGTGCGTCTGCCGAATCATGGCGATATCGGCATCGCCGATGTCAGCCTCTTTCAACGCCGCCGCGAAGTCGTCGGAATCGATCGAATGATTTAAAATTGCCTCCGCCACTTTCAATCGCGCATTCGCGTCGAGCCAATCCTTGCTCACTATATCGAGCAGATCGCCCAGGCTTGCCGGTTCGCCTTCCGGAGCCGGCTTCAGCGTCTCGGCTATCCGCCGCCGGTCGAGCGCCGCACGCAACTGATCCTTGAACTGCTGATCCACCTCTGGGATATAGTTTTGTTCGATCGCTTGATCCAGAGATTTCATCAATTCGTCGACAGGACGGCGGATCAGTTCGGAAAACTGCTGCGGTTGGCCAACGCGGAACCAACCGTAAAACACCGCGACTATCGTTCCGGGTGAAGCAAAACCTTCATCATGACTTACCATTGCGTGAACGCCCTTTGTCTCCGCGGCCACATGTGTAATAGTCGGGCTGCCTGGACCGGATGCAGACTCATGCGCGGCGCGTACCGCCAGGATGAGCATGGAGACCTGTTCCGGCGGACGGCCGGTTTCGTTGACAATGAACGACTGATCGTCTTTTGTCAGTTCAGCGATGGTCAAATCCCGGCCGTCCGGTCCTTGTTCTTTCAGCAGCGGCGTCACATCAGCCAGCAGCAGCTCGTACTCAGAGACCTGGGTCCTTTTCCCGGGTAGTGTCACGTTGAGCGTCAAATCGGGCGGCGCGTTGAAAACAGTATCGCTGGTTACCAGTAAGTTGTTTTCGTTATCGCGAATCTCGACAAAGATGTCCGCGCTGCCGCGTTCGGCCACCGGTAACTCCTCCGCCGTATAGACGATCCTGTATTTGCCATCGGCATCGATCGTGCCGGCCTCGCCGAGTTTTTGCCGGGTGCGCAGGTTGCGGTCGAAGGCCAACACGGTGGCGCCGTCCAGCGGTTCGCCGTTTTCGCCGCGCACGGTGCCGGAGACGCTGCGACTGGGTTTGGCCTCGACTTGCGGCATATCTATTTCGATGACCAGATCCGGCGTTGTTTCCCGTACATTCCAGAGGACGGAATCTTCGGTGCTTTTGATGAGAATGTCCCCATTAAATACCTTGAAAAACAGGTCGGGTTCACGATCAAAGAAGATTTCTTTGAAATATGATTCGTCGAATTTTATTTTGAAAAAGCCTTTTTCATCGGTGACTGTGCTGCCGACGAGGTCATCGAAGATTAAATCCTTATCCCACGCTTCTATTTTTAAACCCGAAGCGCCCTGCCGTGTCGTGCGATCGATCACACGACCGGAAATAAGAAATATCGGTATCGGTTTTCTTGCCATAATAATTTCTCCTTTATTATTACTTATTACTTAACCTGTATATCTAAAAAACAAAACATGCCATTTTTGCCAGCGCTGGCCGGATCGTTGGCAACCAACCCCATTAGTTGTCAAACAAAACACTAAAAGTCCTTCAAAATTTGCGGGTGATAAAAAGGTCGAGGAACGTACTTGCCACTCCCCTGCTTAAAAAATCCTCGCCCCGCTCCATAAAAACGAGAACCAAAATTGGAAGTTCCAAATTCTGCGGATAGATTCCTGGTGTCATAAAGAGTTTCAATTCCACGCTCCCGAGCAAGGAAGTCCAGTAATTGGTGACAATTGATTGCCGCACGTGAACATGGGGCAAAATAACCCTGAACCAACAAGGACTGCCCTGGATAAAGAAGGTCTAAATCACGAAGAAACAGGGCTCCAGCATATTCGGTATGTCCAATTTGCCCTCCAAATCCACTTACAGTCCAGAAATTTACACCCTCGCTCGTTGTCCAATTCAAAACATGTCGACCCTGTTGCTGGAAGTAATTGACCCATTCAGGAGATAATTGATCGAAAACCTTTATGCCTGCCGATGATGTCCTCACCATAGATGCTGTCCAGAACTTTAAGCGAACCTGTGTAAATGCTTCTGCCATGAGAAAACGACCTAAATTAAGCTCAGCACCAAGCATTGGTAAAACCGCGGCGCTATCTTCATATGAAGTTCGGAACCCTGGTATTAATGAGTTAAGAGCATCGATAGCGTAGTTCTGTGCGCCGCCAATTGTCTCCGCAATCGTTCCTAGTATATGTTCTCCCACGTAAAACATTGCTGGAGCAAGGTAAAGCAGGTGGTAACCCAATCCTTTCCCAGCAGCCGCAACCCGATCCATTGCTGAAACCATTACAGAACCCGACCCAGCAATCGAATAGTTATATTCTGCATTGGCGTATGCACTCGCTACAGAACGGTCAAGCATTGTGTCATAGGTCCCCAGTGGAAAAAGGAATTTTTGTTCAAATGGAAGATTGGCCAATGTGTCCCAGCTTGGAGTCCCAAACCACTCCTCCCATAGATCGGGTGACTTCCCTGGAGGAGGGCTAAGTACGCTCGACATTGTGTCCGACGAGACTTCGAAGTTAGCAGATCTGGGGTCTATCAGGTGAGCGGAGTAAGAGACAGAATCACGACCCCCTAAGCTGGCCTGCATGCCACCCTGGTCGGTCTTGTTAATAGGATTGTTGTGGCAATAGATGTAGAAGTTTGGACCATCAATAAACCCGGCGGGATCACCCGCAATCCACCGCATAAGCCACTCACTGTAATACCTTACCCCGTGGTAATTCAGCCCGCTCTCCTCATCCCTCTCCATCCCTGTATACCGATACCGTTTCGGCGGCGCTTCCTTCGCGGCATTCATCAAGCGATACGCGCATGTCCCATAGGGATGAAACTCCTCATAAGAAATGATCTTCGCCGCTTCATCCAGTTCCAATCCCACTGAACCGAGGTGATTACCGTACTGGTAACGGAACAGCGTCTGCGCTTTCACCTTCAATCCATCTATCCGGGAGTTGTCGGAGGAGAAAACATCATCCACCAGCAGCACACGCTGCTTACCTTCGAACATATGATGCGATTCGATCTCTTCAACCGGTTTTGGATTGTTTCCTCTATAACGCCGGTATATTTCGTAACCACCGAGGTAGATGCGATCTTCGACCACACCGCCGTTTCGCGTGATGTGCTTGCGGGTGCGCTGTTTGTCCATTCCATAATAATAGCGGGCCACCCCGCCGCCGCCGAGGTCGAAGCCGAGGATCATGTCGCGCCAATCCCAGCGGATCGCGAGACCCCACTCGTCATCCGGGTTACGCGGCGGCTCGACCCGGTTCAGGTTGAGCATGTTGCCATGCGTGTCGTGATGATAAGCGACAGCGGCAAGTGTATTTGTATTGCTGCCATACCAGGTCCGATTCAGCCGGTTGGTGTCCGGCTGCATGGAGTAGTGACGAGTCCACCCGCTTCCGGCGCCTGGTATGTGGCCCATCTCGATGAAATTACCCGCCGCATCGTAGCTGTAACGCTGCGTGTAGTTGCGGAGAGTCTGATTCGTAACCGGGAAACTATCTACTGCCCAGGGCGGGTCCTTACGATGGGTCGGCGCACTGTTTGCCCCGGCTTGTTCCCGTCCCTCGGCTTCAATCAGGCGGTAGAGCGCATCGTAGGTGTAACGGCTGCGCGGCTCGACCCGCCGATTCTTGAAAAACACCGGCTCATAGGCATCGTCATAAATTTCCACGATATTACCTACAGGGTCGTAGGTATAGAGTAATTGCTGTACGATCCCCGGATCAGACAAGTTTGATCGACGGTTGGGAAAATCTTTCGCATCGGTGGGGCGGGTGGTGCGAATCTGTTTCAGGCGGAAAGTTAGCGGGTCGTAATCGTACTGCGTCAATGTGTTATTACCCAGCCGCAGAAATTCCTTCTGACCTTTGGCGTTGCAGCGAATCTCGGCAATCGCCGTCATCGACGTTGTCTTTGCTGTGCGATCAAATCCACCCGTAGTTTTCCGGGCGCGCACCGTCAGCGTTTCACTCTGCAACAAACCGCGGCGATTATAGAGCGGCTCATAGACCGCCACCAAGCTTCCCACGCCCCGATGCCAGTTGTAGAGCCTGGTCATGCGGCCCAGGGCGTCATACTCGGCGACCTGGGCGAATGTTTCACTCTCCAGCAAGTTATTGCGTACAGCGACGTTCCAGTCCAGAAGTTGCGGCTCCAACGCGGGATCGGGGACAACTTTCACCACCGTGCGCGTGACATGCGCGGCCTGGCCTGAGAGATCGATGCGCTCCACGGTGGCGAGGCCGCCCGGGTCCCAATGCTTGACGGCCTGCCCGATGAGATTGCGCCGCTTTGCTTCGTCCAGGTTTAGCGCGCCATTGGGACGACCGGTATCGCAGTATTCGAATGCTTCGATCAACGCGCTCGGGCCGTTGTTGATCGTCAGCCAATGTGCAACCGGACGATGCAAGGCGTCATAATCGATGAGAAAGATGCGCTTTTGAGGAATAACGGCGCCATGAGCGCCGCGGAACTCGTTGAAATCCCAGGCCAACATCGGTTTACCGGCGGCATCCATGAGCATCCAGCGATCGCCCGCGTCCATACTGTGCCGGAAGAGCAGGTTGCCGGCGATGTCGTAACAGGGGACGGCGTTGTCCGGCATTGCGTCACCCGGATCGTTGTTGGCTTTGGCCGGCGTGATGTACTGCATGACGAGGTTGCCGCGCGCGTCGCGTATCCACAGCGGCTTGCCTTCGGCGTCGAGCTTCGTGAAGGTAACATACTTTTCATCTTTAAGCCGGCCGTTGGCATCGGCAAAGCGGTTATGAGCGACAGCAATCACCTCGCGACCGAGACTGTCGAAATGAGTGACCGCCGGCGTGTCGGCGTGACGAGCCGCGAGCCAGGCGGAGCGTTTACCGGGATCAGTGGGTTCTCGTGTGGTTTGCGGATCAGGCGAGCCCCGATCTCTGTACCACCGGCTATCGCGAACCGTATCATTGGCGTCGAAGTTCTTGACATGCCAGGGCGAAAACTCGACGCGACTGAAGGAGCCGTCCGGCATTTCGGTGCGCACCAGCCTCCCGGGCGCGTCGTAATACATGATGGGGGTAACGCCCTCCTCCCGCGGCTCCTCGCAGCGGTGACCGTTTTGGCTGAAATAGGGTTCGTATTGCTTGACCGGCTTGCCCTTGTTATTGAGGATGGTCTTGCCGTTGGCGATCCAGCGCAGCGGGCCGCCCTTGGTCTCCGGCTCAGCCTGGATTTTCTTCATCAGCACATTGCCGCCGCCGTCGGAACATTCGAAGGAAACCTGGAGCGGACTCGCTTCGCCGGCGGCGAGCCGCGCCGCATGCCGTTCGCGCACAATGCCGCAGGCGCGCGCCGGGTGGGTTCCCCAAATCACCTTGCCGGTAGAATCGAACGTCTCGCCGAAGTGATACACGAACCGCGCCGTGGCGTTGGCAAGCCAGCGCCGGGATTTGGCTTCGTCGTAGGCGGCGTCCATAAAGAAGAACCGGACGCACTCGTCCAAAGCCGGGTTGGCCAGGACGTCGTCGAAACCGTCGAGGTTGTCGGCCTCGGCTCCTTTTCCCTTCAAGGCCATGGCCACCACCATGCCGGGGACATCGAAATAGACTTCGGAAAGATTGTCATTCATGTCTTTCATCACACGGAGCTGCAAAACCCGGAAGTCGAATTCTTCGACGCTCGTCCGGTTGCCGACGGGGTCCGTGCTGCGGCGCAAGTAGAGGTCATATTTACCGTCATACTCCAGTACCGTTGTTTTGCCGAAGGGATCGGTGTACCTCTCCGGCAGATAAAAATGCTGGGCCGCATCGTTGGAGAAACCGACAATGCCGGAGCGGGTCCAATATTGACCGGCAAGCTCGGCGGCCGGTAGGGGCGCAAATCTTTTAACGAGCTCCTCGCCGCTGAAGTAACCGCTGACATCAGGGTTACCCAGTAATTGGCGGGCGGTGGTCGTTCCCTGGACAGGCGACTTATCAAGCTTGTTCCCCGCGGCATCCGAGAAAACAGCGTTAAGCAGGTCGCCGGTCAGGGCCAGCTTGTAGGTTTCATAGGGCAGACCGAGCCGTCCCAATTGGCCGAAGGGAAGCGGTTTTTCCAGGGCCCCGGGATCATCGGGATTATCTTTGAAGAACAGCATCCGTACATGTTCCACCAGGCGTTTCTCCGGGGTAGTCCCATTGGGCAACCGGTGATAAGGAATTTCTTCAACCGGCATGAGTTGATTCGTAGGATCAGGTTGATAAGCCGGGGTAAGCTGGAATCCGCGCAGTTCAGCGAGGGTGAAATAAACGTCATCCCATGGATCGGTGGTCTTGCGGTCTTCTTCATCGTCCGGGCGGATACCGGTCAACTCATAGGTCTTCACTTCGTAAGGGACGCGCAAGCGATAATTGTCCCTGTCATTTTCATCGAAATCGACGGTGTATCGCGTCTCGGTGTAAGCGAGATGCAGTTCCTTCTGCACATCGCGTACAAGTTTCTCAAGCCCCCCGGGAAACGTCGGCGTCGTGTCTGTATCCCGGAACGGGCGCACGCGTGGGTATGCCACAGCCACCGTCTGCAGCGGCTGACCGTATTCATCGACGGTAAGATTCACCGTATGGGCGATGCGCGGGTCGGGAGAGAGCTCACTGGAATGCAGGTCAAGCTCATAGTGATAAGTGAGGGCTTCGCTCTCCGTCGCCAAAAAAACAGCATGGCGGTTGTTACCCCGCGGTTGCAGTCGCTGGATCCTGCAATTGTGAACAGCGGCGGAGAACAGCCGCACCGGCGCATGGCGCCGGTCAGCGAGCGCATCGACATCCAACTCGTAGACTTCCTGGCGCAGCGTCATGCCCTTGCCCGCCCGCAGGGCTTCACGCCACTCTTCGGCGCTCAAGTCCAGGCTGAGCAAATCCGGCTCGGGCAGGTCACGCTCGGAAAAAGCATAGTCGGGGTTGATTGAAAATCCTGCTTCCTTCAACCGGTTGGGAAAATACTCTTCCTCGAAGTGGCGCAGGATACGCTCACGGTCGAGAAAGACGCCGGTATGAAACCAGGTCACGGTCTTAACCGGCGGCTGGTAGAGGAGGTGATCTTGTGTGATGTAGGGGCTTTGAGCGTTGCCGGCGGCAAACTGGCCGTATGTCTCTACATCCACCTGTTCCACGCGCCCGAAGCCCCTGAACTCCCGCTCGGCGCCGTCGAAATAGCCGTGGTGATAAGAGTAAGTGCTGGAGAAGGCGGTCTTCCTCCATTTGTCCGTGACAGTGACTTTCTCGACGCAGTGAACCGGGAAAGGAAGTTTCGTGATCCAGGGTTTTCCAGCCATCCTGTCGGCGAGATAGAACTTTGTGGATGACGCATATTGCACGTGGGTCTCGGCGCCGAGGTTATTGATGGATTTGATCAGCAGGTGCGGCTTCTGCCCGCCCATGAGGTCGATGTAGCGCATCTGCCGACGCGCGTCACCCGTCTGCGGCGATGACCAGACCAGGCAGGCGGTGCCGTTGCCGAACAAATCGGTGGGTACGATATTCACCACATCGTCCACGCGGGGGAAGAGCCGCAGGACCTGCGGTTCGCTCCAACTGTTGCCGGACCGGTTGAAATAGAGGCGCACGCCGTCGCGGCTTAAATAGATAATGTCGGTGGCGCCGGAACCGTCGATATCGGCGAGACGGATACGCCGTTGGTCGAACTGGTCGGGAGTATCGAACCGGGGCGAGTTATCCATGGTAATCCTGGCGCCGAAGCGGCCATAGCCCAGGTTGGGCCAGTAGCAAACCTCGCCATTGCGGATGCGCGCCAGGTCAACGAGGCCGTCGCCGCACATGTCGGCGAGGTATATGGACTGCGTACCGTCGGCAAAGACCAGGCGGGGTCCTTGTTCTTCGTCCAGCGCCTGGGCGACGCGGCGCGCAGGACCGAAGCCGGCCTCAGCAAGCGAGGCGTGCCAGACAAAGGCTTCATCCTCGGCGACGAGAACGTCGGCGTGGCCGTCGCCGTCCAGGTCGATGAATTTCAGGTTTGGGTCCCGCATATCCCGGTTAAGACGCGAGGTGAAGGGGCGGAAGGGCCGCCAACCCTCCTCATCGTCATGCTCGTACAGGCCGGGCATGGGGCCGTCCAGCGCCACCAGGTCGGGCTGGCCGTCGCCGGCCAGGTCCATGAATTGGGCGCCGCCGGCAATGGCCAGGTTGGGTTTGACGGCGACGCGCTCTAACGGGGCGAATTCGACCGGGCGCTTACTGATCGGGCCCACGTTGCGTTTGTAGAACCAGGCGCCGGCCTGCTCGGTCAGGATGCCGGGAATGCCTTCGCCGTGCAGATCGGTCCACTGGTAGGCGCCGCCCTCTACTCCGATGGGCAGGTTCTCCAGGCTGGCGGGATCGACCTCCTCCACAATGTCCTGCACAACGGGTTTGGTGTACTCGAACTCGACGGGCGGCAGACTGCGATTGAGGTAGCCGCCGCTCTTGCGCTTGTATCCCGTCTGTGTTACCGACAGGAGGAATGAATAGATGGGATTACGAACATCGGCGGGGTTTTTCTCATATGAATAGGCGAAGTCGGTGGAACGCACCAGGCAGTCGTTTCCGATGCCTTCCTCATCAGGAAAATGATGGAACATGAGGACGCGCCGGCACAGCCGGTAGGTGCGGACTTCGAATCCTGGTCGATACGAGGAGAAGGGGTCTTTGCGGCAAAACCTGTGGCCTAAATCACCGGGCTTCGGATCATTCAAATTATGTTCGCCGTAGTCGAAGACCACCTCGAACATCCAGGCCGCCTTCGTGAGGTCGGGTTGGATCAGGCGCGAGACCCGGTTCCCGTACTTGATGCGCTCCAGGTAGCGGTTGGCCGTGCGCACACGGTTGCGCTCATTGGCTTGGCCGCGATCCACATTGTCGTCTTTCTCTGCCGCGTACCGGTAAATAATGGCGTTGCCTTTGTCGTCGTAACTCTCGCAGATGAGCCAACTGAAAACGCGCGTCGGGTTGGCCGGGAACGGGTCGGCGGGATCGAAGATGCGGGAGTTGTTGTTTTTCCCGTACAACGTGGTGATATTGTCGCGACTGATGGATCGCCAGTGAACCTCGCCGGTTGCGACCTTTGTCCAGCGCTCGATGCGGGCGAACAGGCCCTCGATGCGGGGGCGGTAACGTTTAATCCGGTAAGTATCGGCGCCGATTGTCCTTTTCGGTAATTTTTCAGGTTCCCAGTCATTGCCTTGTTTTTTGAGAACCGGCGTGAGGTCTTCAGCGCCGGAAAGAATAAAAACGTCCGATTCCTCGGCGTCCCGGTACTGCGGCAGCCCCTTATCTGTTTTACGGGTAATTGATGGTAATGACAGGTTCCAGCCAAAACCAAACGGACCATTGCCTGCGCCGGAATCATACGAAAGCGAAAGCTGTGGACCGAAACCGGAACGCCCGGGGCTGACTGCGATGGGAACCGACATGGAGCCGGTGCCCGTGACGGGATTAGCGGCGAATTTCTCGCCAATACCCCGCACAGCGCCGCCTCCTTTGGGGAGAGAAATCGATGGGGCAGAAAATTTATTTTGCCCCTGGGCATTTTCATCAGGTTTCTTTTCTTCCGCCATAAATTAATCCTCCGACTGAAAAGAAGGGTGAGGGTGTGGAAGGGAAAATATTTAGCTTGCTTCCGCTCTTGAGGATGTATAATTTAACATCCATTCCCCTGAGCCCGCCCGACTCAGTCTCTATCCATCCAAACATATTGTACACCTTTAGCGTGTTTTAAACACGAGAGAGGTTATATACCTGCAAAAATTTATTGTCAATAGTGTTATTGAATTTTTTTTTTAGTCCGGGATTGCCGTACTTAAAACTTAACAATTCGTGCTAATTCGTGTCATTCGTGGACCTGTTTTTATGAGCCGCCCTTATCTTTATCCCGCTTCATTGTGATATTCCAACCGGCTTCCGCAGAAAATCAATACCACTCTTTTCAAAGTGGTTTGACCGGCGGGCGTCCCTTTTTGATCGACCACAATCTGGCAGCTGGAGAGGTATTGCTTGAAGAAGTATAATGTTTGGGTCGAATTAAAAACAACCATATCCGTTTCCATAGAGAAACAATAATGGTTATACCACTGGCTAATCATCTCCAGCAGTCCTGGGGTGGAATGAAGGATTTTCCCGGGCGGGCCTGTTTTTGTTTTGAATTTTGAGTTTTTGAATTTTGGATTTGTTTCGAATTTCGAATTTCGAATTTCGGATTTATTACTTAAAAAATGCCTGAGAGCCGTTCACAATATCTTCTCCCGTTACATAGTAATTAAAATACCCTGTTTCCCGCAGCGCCTCCTCCGCCCCATATAAACTGATCAACGCTTTTTCAAGGGTATATCCGCGGGGGATTCCCAGGACAGCACATTTTTTTTCCATTTCCGGGATTACTGCCGGTGTGACCGGTTCATTATAGAATTTTATTTCACAGGCCACAATCACTTTATCGGTTCGCTTATAAACCAAATCCAACTGGAACCCTTCTTGCCCGAATTTAAAATAAGGCGAGGCCAACAACATCTCATCTTTAAATCCCATAATCCCGGCCAGGTACCCGGAATGCTTCAAACAAAACCGCTCAAACGCGAACCCAAACCAAACATCCAGGCTTTCTGCCGACACTTTTTCAAATAAATGGGTTTGTCCCCCGGTCTGTATCAGCCGGATATTGGGTTCCATATATTTGAAATAAAAGGCCAAAAACTCATCGCCTATCCTGTATTTTCTAAATTTTGAATTCCAGGATTTATCCAGGGAAATAAAAAAATCCACCAATTCTGCATCGATCAACAATTCCAGGGCAGCCCGCAGCGACCCCCCCGATTTTTTAGCCGTCTTTTCCGCGATATCCTTAAACGATAACAATTTTCCCTTTAAAGCCGATACGATTTTGAGATAGATTTCCACTTCTTTGAAGTGGCTGTAGAATATCTTATCGATCTCATTCAGCAGCAGTCCGTTTTTTGAAAAGCAGAGGGTATTGATGTTTTGATTGAAAGAGCGGTTTAAATTAATCTCCTCGAGGTACCTGGGGACGCCGCCTAATACCATCAGGTACTTGAGAATCTCTTCTTTGCTGCGTTTATCTCCAAAAAATTTCGCCGCTTCATCGGGCAAAAGTCCTTTCAGTAATATTTCGAGGGTAATCCTGCCATACAACGCTTTGGAATGAATGATCCGCTTAACCATAAACGAGGCAATCGAACCGCAAAGAATCAAGATCACGTTCATATTTTTCCAGTAATTATCCCAGAAATATTTGATGATGCTGATCATTCTGCCCCGGCGAACCGCCAGCCATTGAACCTCATCAAAAAAAAGCACCAGTTTTTTCGTGCGTTGTTTGTCGTCTACCAGCTTCTCGGTCAGGTATTGGAATAGCCCATGCCAGGAATCGAATTCGATTTTATCGAGAAAAGAATCATCAACAAATTGCCCCAGTATTTTTTTAAAGGCAGTCATTTGACCCCTGGTATTTTCACCTTCAATGCCTTCAAACTTGTAGAAGAACGGCTTATCTTCGGCAAATTTTTCTACCAGGCTGCTTTTGCCGATGCGCCTCCTCCCGTAAATGGCGACGAGTTCGCTTTTATTGGTATTATATTTTTCCTGGAGCTGCGACAGTTCATAAGTTCTTCCGATAAACATCATTAACCTCGATTCGTTGGGTAACGGTTTTAAATTTTTATTATCGGACCTTATGCTGAAAAAGTCAAGAATCCGCCGGTTAAAATATTTTTTTTTACCGGCGGATAGCTCGAAAAAGCTCATCAAAAAAGAGATAAATTGATCTGTCCCGGGAATATTTCCTTATTCCTCTTGACAACCTGTTTTCAATTTCTTATTATAATACCTGCCATATTTATTAAATAGACAAAATAGGAGGAAAAGCTATGAATAACCGGCAAAATTTGATTAGTAAAGGCAACCGGAACCTGACGGTAATATTTAAGTCAAAAAAGGCCCGGCTCTTATTGGCGGCGTGGGTAATACTGATGTTATCATTTTTAAGCTTACCCGGCGAAGACGTTAAAAAGGCGGAGCCACCGGCCGCGGTGACGCAGACAACTACTACGGTGACGACGACAACGACTTCGGAGGCGACTCCAAAATCGACGTCTGAGAATAAACCGGCGACCACTCTCTCACCGATCAATCTAAAGACCAATCCCTTCACGCTTGAAACGGACCGCGTCGTCCCAGGGACTATGATTAAAGTATTGGCAGATAAAAGCATATTGGCCGTGAAAGATTGGAAGATAGATGAAATCGGTCTGTGCTTCGCCACTACTCCCAAACAAGAAAAAAATGGCTGGGCTTCTATCACCACCTGGCATTTTAATGAAATCGACGGGAAAACCTACTTGATGGCACAATTGCCGGAATGGAATGATCTGAAAAACATAAAACAACAATCGATTTGGCGGGGCCCTTTCGGGGCTTACAAGGGAGACCTGAAAATCACCCACAGCGTTGGTAAAGACAAAATGGAGCCCTCCATCCTCCCGGTGGAAATACCGGATTGGCGCTGGGCTTTTGTTTGGGCAATATTCTTATCATTGCTGCTGTTGCCCCTGTTGTCGCGGTTTATCAACGGTTATTTTTCATTCAAGAAGTTGATAGTAAGCAAGAAAGACGGCATCAGTATTTCCATATCCAAGACCCAGATTTTGATCTGGACGATTATCGTGCTATTCGGGATTATTTATGTATACCTGATATCGGAAGTACTCCTGGCCATTACGCCGCAAATATTGTTTCTCCTGGGCATCGGCGGCGGTACCGCGGCAGCGGCCCAATATATTGCGGCCAAAGCCGCGGCCGCCCCACCCCCCGTCCCTCCACCAGCCCCGGTCGATCCACCTCCCGATGCCGCCGGCACACCCTCGGATTTCTTTAAAGTGCAAATGATGGCCTTTACCCTGGTGATTGCCGCGATTGTCGTTAAGGAAATTATTACGAACAATGCATTCCCGGATCTACCGGAGAACCTCGTGTTGGTTATGGGCATCAGCAATGCCTTGTACCTGGGCAATAAATACAAACCGCAAAAATAAATCGCTTGTGCAAGGCTTTCTAAAAAATGACGCACCCTTGCCGGGAAACCGGCCACTGATTGCCAATGATTATTGGATATGTTATAATGGTTCCAGGTGAAAGCAGATGAAAATGAAAAAGCGGCCTATTTCATACCCAGGCCGCAAAAATAGTTTTACCATCCGTTTCAATTAACTCGTTTTTCCCAATAAGACCGCTTTCCTTTCTTAAATCGTAAACCAGCAGGTAACCGGTGGTCTCATTTTGCGCCTCCAGGTAACCGCATAATTGAAGGATTCCTTCCTGGTGATAGGCTTCTCCACGCCATATTTTAAGCTCGATAATATATTTTTTATTATCAAACGTGACCACGATATCCAATCGTTTTTCTTCGGAAACCTGGACTTCTTTGAAATCAAATCCCCGGCCATTGATAATAGGTCTGAGAAAGGCCAGGAACAAAAGCCTGCCGTTTCGTTCAAGAAACTCCCGGTCTTTTTGGCTGTAGTTTTCTTTCATAAAACCCTGGAATTTAAGGAGGATTTTTTTTATATCCAGGCCGCCGGTTTCGTCGAGGTATTTAGCGGTAAAATGACCCAGTATCGCCTTTCCCGATGTTTCCAGCTTCGAAGCCATGTAATTGTAAATACGCTGCTCATACAAACGGTTATGAATTTTTGCCTTCCCTTTCTCATCTTTTAAGACGCCGTAAATCTTACCGAAAAGAATGATTGGGTTATCTGTATTAAATGAATACTCGGCCCCGTTCATGATTATATCGAAAACCGATTCATATAGCTCCGGGTTATTTTCCAGGTTCTGAATAAGGCTTTCGTAATTGGTATTGTCCGAGTTAAGAGATATTTGAACCGCTCTTTCCAGGTCTCCCGGCCGCCATTGGTGGTTATTTTCTTCGGTAGGTAGTATTTTTTCGTGGATAATCTTACACAATTGGCTTACCAGGAAGGGATACCCGGAAGTCAAGTAAAACAGTTGTTCGGCAAAATAGGGAATATCGAGCGTTACCTGTTCTTCTTTGGTATAGTCTTCAAGCATGGTGCTGATTTCAATGGCGGAAAAGGAAAGGTTCACTTCAAAATCCACGGCAATATTCCAGGGGCTGTTGAATTTGGCTTCGGAATCCTTCCTGTATTTGATTTTTAAACTTTTGACATCATGAACGCCCGCTAATATCACGCTGTGGAAAGTCGGTTGTCCCGGTTCGTCGCGTTTCAAGTATTTATTTCTCAGCATGCCCATGAAATCCAGGAATAATTGATTATTGCTGCTTTTATCGACTTCGTCGATCATGAGTACGATTTTTTTCCCGGTTTTTTCTACCAGTTCGCTCACCCATGAATCCAGGTCTTCCAGGTGAGAAGGTGGGACAATGGAATTCATATACGCTGCAAGATCATGATCGCTTGACGCAATAAACGACTTTTTCATGCGAGAAAAGAATCGATTTATAAACAGGAGTTCGCTTTTAAATGCTTCTTCTCCGATGCCTTCAAAGCTTGTGTTGATCGGGAAATAGTCGCCGGTAGTTTTAAGTAACCGGTTTAACAAGTAGATGGTGGTGGTTTTCCCGTATTGGCGGGGGCGGTTAATGACGAAATAATCGCCCTGTTCAACCATTTTAAATACCTCGTTTATTTTGCCGGATATATCCACCATATAATGTTTTTCCGGTATGCATGCACCTGTTATATTAAATCTTTTTTTCATTGCGTCACCTGTTTCTTTCCTATTATAACAAAAGAGAGGGCAATATACAATACGGAGCATCCGGTTCAAAAGGGCTGGAAATCCGACGGCAACCGGTGAAATGTCTCTTTAAAACATTTGGTGAAATAAGCGGAGCTGGAAAAACCTACAATCTTTTTACTGGGCATGCGGTGCATGCAAATGTAGGGTCGTATAACGTATAATCTGCGGACTTATATTTTCTCGTGCTAATTGTTAAAGGGTGTAACAGAAGTAACTAGTTAGCAAATAATGCCAATCTCACAAGTCAAGCATTTGGAGTTACACCGGCTGACCAATGTTGCTCCTCCATTGGCAGCTTGCAGATCATTGTTGGTCAGGATGGAAACGGTCTCTTTTTTTAATACCAGTTTTTTGTCTGATTTTTTTGCTTTCATGGTTTTTTTCTCCTATTATTTTTTATGAATTTTAATCGCCACGCTTTTGCCTTTTCGCCTGTTCCAGATAATTTCATCGTACTTCATACTTTTTGACCTTTTTAATTAAATTGACACATTTATAGCTTACCACACTAATCACAATAATTCAAGCATCAAAAAAAATAAATTACCCCTTGACTTTTTTTTTTATTTTTTCTATTCTCTCATATTGTAAGGACTAAGCATGAGAATTGAATGTATTATATTATTTAATCTGTTGAAAAGCCTGGAGGGACAACAAAATGCCGGGAGAAAATGATAAGAAAAAACCAAAAATTCTGATTGTCGAAGATGAATTGATTGTAGCGGCAAACATCGAAAATCAATTAAGTAAGATGGGCTATGAGGTTTTCGCTTCGGTCGATTCAGGGGAAGAAGCCGTTCGCCTGGCGCAGGAAGCCAAACCGGACCTGGCCCTGATGGATATTAAATTACCCGGCAGTATGGGCGGCATAGAAACCGCCCAACATCTCTATGAACACTTCCATATTCCCGTGGTCTTTCTTACCGCCTATATGGACAATGAAACGCTGCAGCGGGCTAAAATCGCTTCCCCCTACGGATATATCCTGAAACCTTTCGACATCAATAAATTATATACTACCATTGAGATTGCCCTTCATAAACACCAAATAGAAAAGAAGTTGAAAGAAAGCGAACAAAGGTTCCGTACTTTAGCGGACTATTCCCCGGTGGGTATATTTCAAACCGATATAAACGGCAACTGCAGCTATGTGAACCGGCGCTGGTGTGAAATTACCGGCCTTGCGCCGACGGAAACCGCGAGAGAATGCTGGAAGAATGCGCTCCACCAGGACGATCGCGCCCTTGTCTGCGAGGCCTGGGATAAAATGAACCGCCCGGGCAGCCGGTTTGCCATGGAATACCGCTTCCAAACCCCGGTGGGTAAAATCAACTGGGTCTTTGGTCACGCCGTTCCCATCGACGATGATCCCCAGGAAAATACCGGCTACATCGGCATTATCACCGATATCACCGCCAAAAAAAAACTGGAAAAGAAACTAACAACCGCTGAAAAACTTGAAGCCATCGGAATCCTGGCCGGCGGCATCGCCCATGATTTCAATAACCTGCTTTCGGTAGTCATCGGGAATATATCTATGCTGAGAGATGATCTCAATATTACCCCGACCCAAACCGGCATGCTGAAAAAAATGGAAAAAGCGTCGTTCCAGGCCGCGGACCTGGCCCAAAAACTAATCACCTTTTCCAAAGGCGGGTGGCTGCATCGAGAAAAAGTCATTTTCCCCCATCTATTAGAGGAAGTGATCCTCGAGACTTTTCCCACGCAGCAAGCTTTTTTCGACCTCCGGGTTCCACCCGACCTCCACCCCATTGACGGGGACCCCGGTCAACTGAAACAGGTTTTCGCCAACCTGCTGTTCAATGCCGTAGAAGCGGAAGGCGAATCAAAAATCGTTGCCATTAACGCCCAGAACATCGAAAACGCCCCGGAAGATACCCCCTTAAAAAAAGGCCGCTACGTTAAAATTACCATCGAAGACAGGGGGATTGGCATTCCCCAGGAATACCTGGGTAAGGTTTTTGACCCCTATTTCTCTACCAAATCCCGGGGCGTCGATAAAGGCATGGGCCTGGGCCTTACTATTTGTTATTCCATTATCCAGAAACACGATGGCCATATTCATATCTCCTCCTGGCCGGGGAAAGGAACAAAGGTCAAAGTTTATCTTCCCACATTCCAGGCGGAAGCCCCGTATATTTCCGACCGGCAAGTTATCCTATCTCCCCCCCACCCCACTGTATCGAAAGTGCTGATAATGGATGACGACCCCGCTATCCAGGATGTAACCCGGAAGCTATTGGAACGCATGGGCTTTGCGGCAGAAACCTTCGATGAAGGGCAGCAAGCGCTGGAGGCCTATAAAAATGCCTGGGAAGCAGGCGAACCTTACGATGTGGTTATCCTGGATTTGATTAATAAAAAAGGCCTGGGTGGAAAGGAAACCCTGAAAAAAATATTACAGTTGAACACCAAGGCGCGGGTTGTCGCTATTTGCGGTTTTTCCGACGGCACGGAACGGGAAGACCTTTTGCTGGAAGGATTTAGCGACGTCCTGCTTAAACCCTACAAAATGAGCGATTTGAAAAACGCCCTGGATAAGTTTGAAGTTAATGACAACTAAACATGCCCGGGATAAAACATAAAACACAAACCATGAGTAGAACCGGCGCGTTTCACACCCTTTTCATTTTATCCATGTGCTGCCTCGGACTCCTCAGCCAGGAAGATTCATATAGAACCCATGCCGCCGCCGACGGCCCGGCCGCCGGGGAAACCGTATGGAGTTATATCCTGCTGTACATCTTACCGGCTCTTTTTATTATCTATACCATTTACATTCTCTCAACTTATATTTCAAGAAAACGCTATACGAGTCAACTGGAAGAGCAGGTTCGGCAGCGTACGCAGCGGTTGGAAGCCTCGGAAAAGGAAATACGCAATATCTATGACAGCGCCCATGACGCCATTATTGTTTTTGACCCGGAAGGGGAAATCGTTTATGATGTGAATAAAAGGGCCTGTCAAATGTATGGGTTTTCCCGGGAAGAATTCATCGGCATGTCCCTGGAAAAAATAAGTAAGAATGCGAATCGGGGAAAGGCCAAAGTCATGGAAACCCTGCGGCAAGGGGACTATCTCAATTTCCAAACGATCCAGTACTGCAAAAATGGGTCTGAAATGTACCTGGAAATCAATGCTTCGGTGATTAATTACCGCGATAAAATCGCCATCCTCAGTATCAACCGGGATATTACCCAACGGAACCTGGCGGAACAGCAAATCAAAAAATCCCTCCTGGAAAAGGAAGTACTCCTGAAGGAAATTCATCACCGGGTTAAGAATAATTTGCAGATCATCTCCAGCCTGATGGATTTGCAATTGGACACCCTGGAGGGCCTAAAAGACCCAAAGGCTTTACAATTATTCCGGCAGAGCAAAGACCGTATTACTTCCATGGCGCTAATCCATGAAAATATCTATCGTTCCCATGACCTGGCCAGGATCGACGGCATGAAATACACCGAAGATCTCCTGGATTATTTTTTTAGCGCCTATGGCAGTAAGATCGACGGCGTCGCCGTCTCCCCCTATATTAAAATAGAAAAACCTTTAACTTCCATTTCCTTAACCATGGAAACGGCGATACCCATGGGTTTGATTCTTACGGAATTACTTACCAATGCATTGAAGCACGCTTTTCCCAGAGATCTCCCCGGGCGTAAAAAAGAAATTCACATCGTTTTTAGTTCCGAATCCGGGGATACCTTGACGTTAACCGTCAGCGATAACGGCGTGGGGCTGCCCGGGGGTATTAGCAGCCGACGGGGACGATGGAAAACATTGGGTTTGCAGTTGGTATCCCTGCTGACCCGGCAGTTGAAAGGGACTTTAAAATTGGAAGGAAACGCGGAGATAGGAACCTCTGTTAAAATAACTTTTCCCTATCGGCCCGGTTAAAATTTACAACGTATAAGTAAAATAAGGAGTATTAGATGATTAGACTTACATATCAAGAGCTGGAAAAACAACTGAAAGAGGTAGAAGGAGAAAAAGAAAAAGAAAAAATTTTCAGGGAAGCCCTGGACCATGAATTTGCCGTCAATGCGGCCCTCCTGGAATTGTATAAACCGCTCAGCTCCCCTACTTCCACCATCGAAGAAATCACCCGCATACTCCTGGAAAAAGCCCTGGCATTAACCTGCAGTAAGCATGGTTATGTGTCCGCCACCGACCAGGAAACAGGAGACAATGTGGGCTACACGCTTACCCATATGCTGGATAAGTGCGACTTGCCGGAGGATAAACGAAAAATTATTTTTCCCATCGGCCCGGATGGAATATATCCAACGCTCTGGGGCCACGCCCTGAACACAAAAAAAAGTTTTTTCACCAACACCCCCTCCCAACACCCTGCGTCTAAAGGAACGCCCGCGGGTCATATCCCCGTGGAGCGTTTTTTATCCGTGCCCGTAATGTTAGGGGAGGAGTTGGTGGGCCAGGTGTCCCTGGCCAATAAAGAAACCGACTATACCGTAAGCGACCTGGAAACCATCCAGCGTTTGGCCGGTTATTACGCCCTGGCCATCCAGCGCATGCGCGCCCAGGAGGAGTTACAGCAGGCCCACGACAAACTGGAAATTCGCGTCCGGGAACGGACCGCCGAATTAGCCGCCGCCAACCAACAATTGTCCCGCGAAATCAAAGAACGAATACAAGCGGTAGAAGAACGGGAACAAATGATGAACGAGCTCCGCAGGACAAAAAAATTGGAAGCCATCGGCACATTGGCCGGCGGCATTGCCCATGATTTCAACAATATTTTAGCCGCCATCATCGGGTACTCAGAGTTGGCCCAATATAAAATTGCCCAGGACAATGAAGCCCTTTCCGACCTGGAGGAAGTTCTTAAAGCGGCCAATCGCGCCAAAGAGCTGGTCAGGCAGATTCTTACCTTTAGCCGGCACGGCGCCAGGGAACAGAGACCGATCATATTAAAAACAGTAGTCAATGAGGCGTTTAAATTGCTGCGCGCCATTATTCCCGCCAGTATCCAAATAATCCAGGACATCGATCCCATCTGCGACCAACATACCATCCTGGGCGATCCCACCCAGGTTCACCAGGTGATTATGAACCTCGGCACCAATGCTTACCAGGCCATGCGCTCCCAGGAAATTGGCGCAATCCTGAAAATAGAGATAATGTACCTGGAAACACAGGAGGGTAATATCATCCGGGGCGTCATGATGGAACCCGGGAAGTACATCGAAATCAAAGTCAGCGACACCGGTCACGGGATGGACCGGGAAGTCCTGGAACGCATATTCGACCCTTATTTTACCACCAGGGAAATAGGCCAGGGCATGGGATTGGGGTTGTCGGTGGTCCACGGCATAGTAAAAAGTCATAAAGGTTATATTACGGTAGACAGTCAAATCGGCAAAGGAAGTACATTTTATATATATTTTCCCTGCCATGACAGGCATATGGAAATAGAGGAAATCCCGGTGGGAGTACACCCCCCCATGGGGAATGAACGCATCTTATACGTGGATGATGAAGAAGCCCTGGTGAAGACAGGAAAGGCTATACTGGAACGGTTCGGCTACCGGGTCACCGGGGTGTCGAACAGCAAGGATGCCCTTGAGATTTTCCAGGAAAACCCGGATAATTTCGACCTGTTGATAACCGACATGACCATGCCCGGGATAACAGGGGCGCGGTTGGCCCAGGAGCTGCTCAAGATCAAACCGGGTATTCCCATGATCATATGCACCGGCTACAGCGATTCGGTGGAGGAAGAAACCGCAAAATCCCTCGGTTTCAGCGAATTTATCATGAAACCGATGATGAGTAAAAAAATCGCCTTGCTCATTCGCAAAGTACTGGATAAGTAAGGAATAGCATTAAATAATGAAATAAAAGCCCGCTATATTTGCCCGCGTTTGAGGAAAAATCGATAGGAAAATTTATCAATCTCAAGGGTTTTCAGTTGCTCGAACACTTCTAACTCTTCCCGTCTATCATCTGGTTTTCCATTATCGTTTAAGCGGAAAAGTTTTATAGTGATTATTGCCCTTTCCTGGTCTTCGGGAGAGGCATCGCGGTTCGGTTTCAATTCTCCCGTTACCCAATCGATATCGAAATATTTTTCAAAGGAGTACGACTCTTGGTCCGGTTTAAGCAGGCGCTCATCAAAGTCCTCATACCTTTCCTGGCAAAGGTCGCAGCACAAAAATAGATTCTCCCATTTATATGCATCCAGCGGAAATCGTGTTTTCGGTTTGAAGTGGTCGATGGTGCAGCGGATCCGCGGCCCCATAGGGGAAGCATCACAATAAGAACAATGATGCTGAGTCATATTAGATAAATCTTTCAGTAAATCATCATACCCCTTATTTTTATTCCTGCGCCATTTAAAGGTCTTACTTTTTTTAGTTTCTGCGTATTTTGCAGCCCACTCTTTGCCCCATTGCCGCCATTTCTCTTCCAACCAACCGGGTGCTTCCATGCGCTCTATTTTTTCCATAAGCCGAATGATTTCCCTGTCCGCTGTTCCAGGCCCATTATTTCCCTGCGCATAATTCCTTCCAGTTCAACGCCCTTTCCGGCGATAGCCATGACTAAGTCTTCAAATTTTTTCATATCCACTTCTCGATTATCCCGGATGGCATCCTGCATCACGCGGAATTTGTCCATCTCCTGCTCGATCTCGCGGCTGAAGGGAAAGGGGATATTGAATATCTCCCGTACGATGGCATTATAACTGAGGTCCGAAGTGATATTTTTGTCTACGGCAATAACATTATCACTGCCTTCTTTCATTTCCAGGGCGATTAAACTTTCCATATTCGCGCTTTGTACCACAAAGGGGCTGTGGGTGGTAACAATGAATTGGATGTTGGGAAATAGGGTTTCAATGCTGTGGAGAATGGTTCGCTGCCAACTGGGATGTAAATGTAAATCGACTTCATCCAATAGGATAATTCCTGTGATTTCAGTTGCGTTTTCCAGGCTGCCCCCCTTCTCCACGATGCGGATAATGGCATCTAAGAGCCAGACCAGGGTGGATTTGAATCCTTCGGATAAGGCTTCCATGGGAATCTCTTTTCCAGGATTGGAAGGGGTGATAAAATAAAAACCGTTAGGGTCGTATTTTGTAAGAACAACTTTGTCGCCGCCGTTTGCTTTTTCCAGCACCTTGTTGATGAGGATTTGAATAGTTTCAAAGTGTTGCCGGATATATTCGAAATTGGCGCTGATTTTTATATGTTTCAGGTAGCCGTTTTCGCCGAACAATGTGGCAATAGGTTCCAGGTCCTTATAAGGTCTTGTTTCTTCCAGTTTGTAATTGCGATTGACGCCGTAGGCCAACAGCATAAAGGTATCGCGAATGGTTTCCAGGTTGTCGCTTCCTTCGGAGCGGGTGATGGAATCATCGCTGCCATTGATCTCAAATTTCAAGTGGATGGGATTATTATCGAAAAGGATATCGATTTCAAAAAGTCCGCGGCTGCTGTTTTTCTTGACCACTTCTTTCCAGTTGTAAGGGAAAGGAATGTTTTTGATGCCGCTCAGACCCAGGGCGATCAATTGAAGAATGGTGGATTTGCCTTTGCCGTTGGTCCCGATGATAAGGGAGGTATTAATAGAGGGATCAAATAGGATATCCACATCCTCGAAGCATTTGATGTGTTGTATTTTAATCCGCTGGAGTTTGATATTTTTGAATTTTTTTATTACCTTCTCGTCTTTATGAGGAAGTTCACGGGGGCCGATAAAATCTTTGTGTTTCATTGCGCGCTCTACTGCTTCGTCTATAGTGGAATTTGTTATTTTTTCGAAATCTTTATCTACATGAATAAAATCAAGCTCTTTGAATGCCAATTGAATATTAAATAGGTAAAGCCGCGGGATTTTTTGCCATAGATAATTATAGTGATCTGGCTCTAAAAGAAGATGTGCATCATGGTCGAGTTCCCGTATAAAAATTAAAGCCTCCACATCCGACAACGGTGGAATAAGTAAAGGTGATAGATCGCTAAGGCTTTGACCTGCATTGAACTTATCGGCAATGGTTTCCAGGTCGATGGAGGATGTATAAATAAGTTGTGCATCGGTGTTGATGGTTTTAAGAGTTTTACGAACTTGCTGTTCGAAGTCAAAAAAACGTGCTATACCACCTGGGCCTTCTTTTTTGTAGATATTATCCAACATCCCGGAGAAATTATCAATCATAATTACAACCGATTTATTATCTTTAAAGTTGTTGAGCGCCTCCTGCATAGATTCACTTACATCGATTTTCCCATTTTTTTTAATTGATTCTGCCATAGATTCATATAGTCGTCCTATTAGCAATAATCTACTCTGATCCCCTCGCCCATGTAATGCAGAACCAATTTTCTCACAATACTTTTCAATTTTACTGATTGCATCGACATCAACATAAACGGGAGAGTAATAATCCACCAGGTTATCACGCAATAATAATAAGATAGATGTTTTACCGGACTTGGGAGGACCGGATATAAAAATAGAACGTTCTGCATCCAGTAACCTCCGGATTTTCTTTATCACCTTATGTCTTTCAAAAAAATCCGCTCCTGTAACCGGCCACTTAATGATATTACGCATCAATTCGGTACTCCTTCGGCAAATAATGTTTCATAAAAGAATTGTAAAGGAAACGTCTTCATATTTCAATACCCGCAAGATTTTTTTTTGCTTTTAATTGAAAAAAACCAATAAAAATTTTATAATACCCGCATGAAACGGAGCAGCGTATGAAATTTGCTGATCAGCGACAATTAGATTTACCTGTCGGTGACAATTAGATTTACCTTTTCTATATACCATAAAATTCTGAAAATAGAAAGCCAAATTGGCTTTTTTTTCAAAAACCTTGAAAATTGTTTTAAACG